>Ga0268279_1000021_pt1 | contig 141970 bp, 137 predicted proteins | sample saktaG_6_FD_190142 | JGI IMG/M metagenome (GOLD analysis project Ga0268279, IMG submission 190142) | Saline water microbial communities from Sakinaw Lake, British Columbia, Canada - sak_2010_1_5_80m | ecosystem: Environmental > Aquatic > Non-marine Saline and Alkaline > Saline ...
AAAACGCCTATTTCAAGTGTTTTAGAAGTAATTGAATCCGCCCCAACAGTCGACGTGAGTCCCACCCTCCCAGCATTGACTCCACTCCCCGTCGTAAGGCTCCCACGAGTTGTAAGACCACCCCCCAGAACCGTCCCCACCACACATATCAATCTTGTCGATTCCGTTTGGCTTTTTAATGTAATAGCCGAAAGTGGGAAACATGTACTGGAAGGCGGCGGAAGACTTCGTGACGTAAGAGAAATTCTGTTGAGTAGAGTTCCAGACGGCAAGAGCAGCCCAATCCTCGTCACAGTCGTCTCGGAAGGAATCCTCAATGCTGCACGTGTTTAAGGACTTCCAGGGGAGTGGTTCCCAACAGTTGTCTCCCGAACATGCTGTGTCGGCTGTGAAGGAGAACGTTGACTCTGATACTTCCTCCCCTTCGAAAACCGCGGTCTTGTTGGCGTTACACCAAACCCAATATGATTTGCTACCGATTGTTGAAGCGTCGTCGAACTGGCCAGTCTTAGGATTCCAAACAACCATTAGCGAGCAATTGTCGCTGACATTAAGCCCTGCGAGGGTTGGAGTTTCCATTTGGACTGGGGATGAAAAGTAATTCCAGTTTACTGTGAAATCTACTTCGGGATAGACGGTTAGGTTGAATGGGGAGATGGAATTGTTGGTTGGATTGTATCCTAATGCTGCCGTAGCAGTTCCAGTCGCGTCGTAAAATGACTTCCCGTCGATCGCGAAAAATGATATGTTGTAGCTTCGGGACCTGAGTGTTCCATTCCAGAAGAATATTTTCCCGTCAGTGTAGTTAATGTCGGACGTGTCGGCCTCCACCAAGGGGTAATGCCTGTTTCCAATCAACACCTCTATGATGAAGGGGTAGTCGTTGTCTGCGTCAGAGTAGTTTACCGAGAAATTGAATACCGTGCTGGATTTTCCTTTATTTGGGGAAACTACCGGGTTGTTTAATTGAGGGGGTGAGTTCCCTCCCCACCATCCTCCGCTGGCATTAAGGTTTTCAACCACTCCGCCTGACACGTCGGATACGACGCAGAAATCAGATGACAGGGTTTCATCAATTCTTGAACTGTCGACTGGGGAGCCGCCGCTAATGCAACCAAACATTCCCGTCGAACACTCGGACAGGTTCAGGCAGTCGCCGTCCCACTTGGGGACGTAGTATGTTGCGTTCACTCCAGACTGAAAGTTAAAGCCTTGGGCGGAAACCCATGACGGGCCGCAAGCGAAGAATGCTCCTTGGGATAGGTTGATGCTGCCTTGTGAACTGAAATTGTGGAGCCATGAGACTATTACGTCTCGAGAGCTTGAGCCGTTGAATAATGTTATCTGCCATGTTCCGGCGAGACCGGATACGCGAAGGCTGTCGCGGATGTTTCGCATGCCGGATACGTTCACCCCGAAAGGAAGCCCTCCAAAGCGGTTTGGAACGAGTTTTCCACCAACAACCAGGTTGGAATTGTTGAAGTTGATTCCCTTGGATTGCGGGTAGCCTGAAATATAGTTTGAGCCCGCGCAGAAGGATGTACTAGAGCATGCGGAGAGTGTGCAGCAGTCGGAGTCTCGGCAGTCGGCGAGGCCGTCGCCGTCGTTGTCGACTCCGTCCTCGCAGGTTGCGTCCGACCAGTTTTCCGGGAGCGGACAGACTGTTGACGCACCCTTACATCCCGTGCTGTTTGATGTTGTGCAGCAGTCCAGGTCGTCGCAGTCGATGAGGCCGTCGCAGTCGTCGTCGCTTCCGTCGGAACAGCTTCCCTGGGTTTCGCTTGTGTAAGAGGTTGTGCAGAGGATGCAGTCGGGATTAGTGTCTGTGAGGGTCGTAGGGGTTGGACCATAGTTGAATGTGAGGGTTATTGTTGGTTGAGTGCAAAAGTGGCCTTTCCGTGTTTGGTCTGTGGAGACCCATAGTACATTATTGTAGGGCTTCGGATTTACGCTTGCAGTGCACGCCCACGTTTCGGCACAGCCGGGATCGAGTGTGCCCTGAACCTGGGTTTCAAGAATGTTTGCGGGAATGTTTTGGGTCACGGTCGTGCAGTCTGGAGCATTCCAGCCGGTGTATTCGAAGACGTATCGCGAGGTCGAGTCCGGCCCGCAGCCGGAAAAGTCGCTGTTTAGCTGGTAGAGGATCTTAGTGCCTCCTGAATCACAGCTTGAGCATGGGAAGGCGATCTTCAGCTGCGGATTAGTAATTAATGACGCGTTTATTCCTGTCGGGATTAAAAACGGGAAACTCAATTTCGGACACCCACCGCACAGGTTCGAAGTTACCGACTGCGAGAATACTCCGGAAATTGAGCCGCCCGCAGTCCAGGAAGTGCCGGGTTCCGTATACGTTACGTCGACCGTCTTCGTCGAGACGCAGGTACCCGAAATGTTCAGCGACACGCTAGCCGAGCCCGTCCCATTGTTTACGAGAACGTAAGCCGTGAAGTTAACCTTCTCCCCCGGCTCTAAGCTAATTCCTGAAAAATCCGGGATAAAGTGGGTTAAGTTGGAAAGGCCGCCGAAAGCCGAGACTACTATATTGGAGACCGTGTTGGAGCCGTTGTTTTGAATCGTGAAAACTTTTTTAACTTCCGAGCAGATTGTGTTCGCATTCGAGGTGTCGGAAAGAGTTATGTCCCATGTTGCGGGAGTGATTGAGAAGTCATAGTTTGAGCTTTCGCAAGTTGGTGGTGTGTAGGTTACGGCCCCCTTCCCGTCCGAGCCGGGGTTGGGCGTCCAACCCGTCCAGTCTACAGGGTCGTTCATATCGTAGGTCAGGTTGCCGCACACCTTGATTGCGTAGGCCACGTCAAAAGAGTAGCCGTCGTACTGAGAGAGTATGAAGTTGACTGTCAAATTAAACATCTCGTTTGGGCCTAGATTGCTGATTTTCCCAACCTCATGGCCGCCCCCACCAACAACAGAGGAGCGGACGTCGTCGGAATCGAAAGTGTAGTTGCTTAGATACACGAAGACGTCGGTCGCGTTCAATGTGGAATTAAAGTTTTTCACGTACAGTGTGACCGAGCGTATCCCATCCCGTTCGGTGAATTCATTTGAATCAGAATCGCCTTGACCCATGACCGTCCCGTTTCCGTAGGCGAGCCAGACTTGCCGGCTACCACCCCCGCAAGCGTCATAGCGCACTCCCGGGAAGTAGACGCTCTGCCACTGGTCGCCTCCGGGCAGACCACACTGGTTTTTAGGGTTGCAGGAGATTCCGCAAGGGTCAGTGCCCCCAATGCAGGCGGCGTCTACCGAGCAGTTCCCGGCCGAAGAATTCACGCACGGAGCGTCGTCTTCACTGCACTGGGTGCCGGAGTAGATTGGAACGCGCAAGCTGCAGTCTATTCTAGCGGTCGTCTCGGGAGTGTAATCCTGCCACCTCAAAATCGGGAAGTCACTCCTACGCTCAAACCAGACCGACGGAAAATCCCAGGATGCGAGAGGCTCGTTGCTACTGTCGTAGAAGTAAGGCTCGTTGTCGGCGATAGCGGTGCAGCCGGTGTTGCCGCCATCGTAACATTCACTTGGATTCCCACTGTTGTTGTTCCAATGAGAGTTAGTTATTGTGCTATACTGGTCCCCAACTAAACCTCCAACCCCTGAAACATTATCGTTAACGCTTCCAGTCGCATAACAATTCGTTATCCCTCCATCGTTTATCCCTACTAAACCACCAGCAGATCCAAGTCCTGCGATAACATCACCAACCGCATACGAGTCTGATATTGGCCCAGTATTGTATCCAACCAAGCCGCCAGAGTATCTGTGGGCATTAACGTCAACATCCGCATGACAGTCGGATATATTACTAACAGATTCAGTCATCCCGATCAAGCCACCATAATAGAGGTGACTTCCAACACCGTATACACTACCTTCTGCATAGCATCGGAACATATCAAAATCGCCCACACCAACGAGACTGCCAACATTAGACCTCCCAGTTATGTTAACATCCAGCAAACCAACATTTACGATGCTAACACCATCAACCTCGCCGAACAACCCAACAACATCTTCAGACGATCTGTTGATGAACAAGCTGCTTATCGTGAAATTCCTCCCGTCGAAAGTGCCAGAAAACTTTGTCGTGGAATCCCCAACCGGCTCGAATCCCGCACCACCATTCCAGTTGGCGGTATCGGAGCAGTCAACGTCGTTCATTAGATAGTAGTCTGCCATCAAGTCGTTTTTCATGTTTTGGAGGTTGGTGCAGTCGTAGATGAAGTTTGGTTGCCAGTGAAGCTTCGGGTAGTCGCCGGCCATCTCGCTCCAAGTGTTTGTGAAATCCCAGGTTGAAAGCGGGGTGTTGGAGGACGAGTAGAAGTAGGCTTCGTTGTCGGCGACGGCAGTACAGTCCGTTGAGCCCGAATCGGAGCCGACGCAGGCGCTGGGGTTGCCAGAATTGTTATTCCAGTAGGAGTCGTCGAGTATCGCCCCACTATCTTGCTGTCCGATTAAACCGCCCGTATCGTATGAACTGGAAACATTCCCGGTCGCAAAAGAATTGTTTATGACGGTGACCGTCGCCGCACTGTAAGCCTGGCCGACAAGGCCGCCGGCGTATCCATACGCATCCACAAAACCGGTCGCATACGAGTCGGTAAGCCATGCTTCCCCCTCGTAGTATCCGAAAGCACCTACAAGCCCACCAGCATAGTAACCAGCATAATCGTTCGTAGTATTTACCTTTCCAGCCGCGTAACAGTTAGAGATGTTTCCCATGTAGTGTGTTCCGACAAGGCCGCCGACACCTGTGGATGTGCCATACACGTCCGCGGTCGAGTAACAGCGCTCTATCAAAGCATTCTGGTATTCACCACCCACCAGGCCGCCGACAGTAGCGCTTCCATTCACAAAACCGGTAGTGGAAGAGTTTCGTATGGTTACGTTTCTATTGGCGTATCCGAGCAGCCCCCCGACGCTGTTTTTGCCTGTGACGTTCACGTTGACGAGCCAGGCATTGCTTATGTTTGCGTTTTCCGCCATGCCGAACAAACCTATGTTGTAGGTCGACGGCCTGTTTATGTGAAGGTCGGTTACCCTGAATCCGCGTCCGTTGAATTGGCCTGTGAACGGGTGCGTTGAATTTCCTATGGGCGCAAATCCCGCGCCACCGTTCCAGTTCACTGTGTCAGAGCAGTCTATGTTGTTTAACAGTTGTATGTTCACGGAGAGGTAGTCTTTCATGTCCTGCAGGCGCGTGCAGTTGGTGATGTTGGTTGGGCCCGACTCACCGAGGCTGTAAGTCGAAAGTCCTGTAGTGTTGAACACGAAAGTGTCGGCGTCAAAGGCCGTAAGATTCACGCACGCCGGGTCCTTGCCCTCATTGCACAAGACGCCGTTCCGCAAGATTCCGGGAGTCGCGAAACTGTAGACGCTCATCCCGTATAAAGTGACGTTCACGGAAGAATTGATCTTCGAATTCGAAAAGCCGCCAGTGTTTATGGAAACCAGGTTGTCGGAAATATTGATCGTGCCGCCGAATGTGAGGGTTCCCTCAGTCGTAAGATTCTTCAAGAAGCCATCGTCCGCCAAATCAATCCAGCGGACCTCGCCGAAACTGGAGTTGTAGAGGAAGTGGTTTAGGTTAGAGTTACCGGTTTTATCGTAGATTTCCTCGTTTACAGCACCCGAGAGATTGCTGTTGTAGAATACATTTCCAGTACCGCCACCCAATTCGAGGTAGATTGAGTAATTGCCTTCAAATACTGTGTTATCCCATAGGGTATTGTAATCAGATCCTAGATTAAACATTATCCCAGTGGAGCTATTACCGAGGTGGGTGGAGTTTATAAAATTACCGCTCGCATTCACGGATTCGACGTTGTCGAATAGGATACCATAGCTATAAATTGATGTAACTTGTGGTTTTGATGAAAATACGGTGAAATTGTTGCCTTGAATTACGGTATAGTTCATGGAGTTTCCATATGAATTATGGAGATACACTCCATATGCAGAACCGTTTTCAGAATGAATGGAGAAATCATTTTCCTTAATTACCGTGGATTCTATTGCATTAAATAATGGAGTATATAATTCAAGTCCTGCCCCATTTCCACTTGCATTAACGGAAATCGAGTTTCCTTGAATCACGTTAGAGTTACATGATTCACCATCATTGCCTACAAATATTCCAGCCGCGGTGTAATCAGTAGAGCATATCCTTAGAGTGTTGTTTGTAATATTATTGCTTCCTGAAGCTACACCTGATGAGACTGAGAAGTATATTCCATAAGCGAATGAACTTGTTTCGGTAGAATTCCAATCTAATACGTTATCCTCAATTCGGTTAAAGGAGGCGTCAGCAAGATAAATCCCATATGTCGTAGCCGCGAACGTCGAACTCAGATTGTTGTCTTCGATAACCGAACTGTTGACGTCCTCGAAGTTTATTCCTCGTTTGAAGCTTTTGATGTTTGCGAAGTTTTTGACGGTGACGGAGACGACGTCGTGGGCTGTGACGCCGTAGACTTCACCAGAACCCGGGCCTGTGACGGCAAAGCCGTTGCCGTCCAAGACGACGTCGTCAACGGTAATGTTAAAGCATGTGCCAGACGCCGAAATATTTTGAACGAGCCGGTACGTCCCGAAAGAAGTGATGTTCAAGCAAGCTGAAACATTCGTGACATTAAACTCCCACGCCAAAACCGGGTAATCCTTAGGACGCTCATGCCAGACCGACGAAAAATCCCAGGAGGCGAGAGGCTCGTTCGAACTTGAAAAAAAGTAGGCTACGTTGTCGGCGACGGCAGTGCAGTCTATTGAGTCGCCCCAAACCTCTCCAACGCATACGCTCGGGTTTCCAGATTTGTTATTCCAATAAGAGTTATGCAGATTACCGAAATCATTTAATCCGACTAATCCACCGTAATTTGACCCATTACTAGATACATCCCCAGTAGCGAATGAATTGTTAATGTCCTGGTAAAAATGGTTTCCAGCAAACCCTCCAGCATATTTTGACACAGAAAAAACATTTCCAATAGCATAAGAATTGACGATTTCTCCCCCATAGTTATCACCAACAAATCCACCCCCAACCACACTTAAAGTTATATTCACCGTGGCAGTGGAATAACAATTACTGATTATACCAGCACCAGGCCCCCCATTATACCCTACAACGCCTCCAACAGTACCTTTCGCAGTAATGATTCCTGTTACATAACAGGAATCAATAGTTCCTAGGTTATATCCCACCAAACCTCCCACCTGGCCATTACCAGTTACATTTACGTCAACTAATCCAACATTACTGATGCCTGAACCATCGGTAAACCCAAATAATCCGACATAATTTGTTGAACCCCTGTTAATGAATAAATCACTTATCGTAAAGTTTCGGCCGTCAAAGCTGCCGGTGAACTTACTCGAATAATCCCCAACCGGCTCGAAGCCCGCCGCCGAATCCCAGTTGACGGTGTCGCTGCAGTCTACGTCTTGAGTTAGGTAGTAGTCTCCGGCCAAGTTGTTTCCCATGTCCTGCAGGTCGGTGCAGTTTGTTATCTCGGTGGCTGCGAGGGGGCGGACCTCCTTTAAGGAGACTCCGTCGTAGACGGAAAGCGATGATGTTGAAGTGAGGAGGGTTGAGGATGTGGATTCAGGCATCGTCGACGTGGATGTGGGAATTGACGTAGTCGATTCAGTGATGGATGTCGAAGTTGAAGTAGTGGAGGTTGATTCTGCAAGGGAAGTAGATGACGACGTGGTGGTGGAAGTTGATGTCGATGTGATGGTTTCTAAAGTTATTGTTGTAGACGATGATATTGAAGTAGTAGTTGAAAAAGAAGGTAGGGATGTTGTCGAACTCGAGGAGGAAGTGGAAGACGAAGTTTCACCAGCCTGCAGGGGAATTATGTATTCCGCAAGCACCTCAGGGAGGCTTACGACGAAAAAAAGCATGAAACAGACTATACAAAAGCTGGCCAGAAAATACTTTAAATTAAAACCCGACCGACCCCGAGATTCCATGATACTAAATTATAGTATTTTTAGGTTAAAACGTAGTTTTTAAGCACTATGATTGGCTTGGATGAGATTAGGGAGTTGAGTGGGGAATACGATAAAAAAAGGATTAAGGTTGGAGTATTAGCCTCCCACAGCGCCTTGGATGCTGCAGACGGTGCCGTCGAAGAAGGTTTTAAGACAATCCTCTACTGCCAGAAGGGTAGGGAAAGGACTTACGAAACCTACTTTAAGGCAAAACGCGAAGATGGAAACCTCGTGCGCGGGTGCGTCGACGAATGCATCGTATACGATAAATTCAATATGCTTATGGCCGAAAAAGAGCAGGAAAAGATGCGCGACAAAAACGTCTTGTTCATCCCCAACCGCTCTTTCACGTCCTACATACCGCTCAACAAAATCGAGGACGACTTTAAGGTGCCGCTCGTGGGATCCAGGAACCTGCTCCGTACCGAGGAGCGAGGTGAGACGCGCGATTACTACTGGATGCTCGAGCAAGCGGGACTCCCCTTCCCGGAAAGAATCAAGGACCCAAAAGACATAAATGAATTGTGCATCGTGAAACTCCACCACGCCAAGAAAAAATTAGAGCGAGGTTTTTTCACTGTCAATGGTCCCACAGAGTATCATAACAAGAGCCAAGAGCTGTTGAGGAACGGGGTTATAACAGAGGATGCTCTCTCTTCCGCGCGAATTGAACGATACATTATAGGTCCGGTATTCAACCTCGACTTCTTTTACAATCCGCTGGCTGAGAAAAACGAGGCTGCGGTGGAATTGCTTGGAATTGACTGGCGATTTGAAACCAGTCTCGATGGTTACGTGCGACTGCCTGCAAAACAGCAGTGGGATTTGAGTTTGCCGGAGTACACCGTCTGCGGACACAACAGCGCGACCCTCCGCGAGAGCCTGCTTGAGCGGGCCTTCGAACTCGCCGAGAAATGGGTGGCGGCGGCCGCCAAACACTACAAGCCAGGAATTATTGGTGCCTTCTGCCTGCAGACTTGCGTCGACAAGGACTTGAACTTCTACATCTACGACGTGGCTCCGAGGATTGGTGGGGGCACGAACGTGCACATGAACGTGGGACACGCCTACGGGAATGCGTTATACCACGCTAACATGAGCACGGGGCGGAGGACTGCGCGGATGATACGGGAAGCAGTCGAGCAAGACAGTATAGAAGATATTATTACGTAATCAACCTCATTCAAAGTCCGTATAATGGCCAAGCAGATTGTTAAAACCGCAGGGGAGGGTGGATTCGATTTTGTTGGGTTTAAAGGGGGATTTGAAAGGATGGTGGAATGCCAGTCTGAGCTGACGGGAGCAACATACTACATAACCCCTGCGGGAGGAGTAAGACTTGGAAGAGACCGTTATCTGCTTGAAGGTGACATGCTCACCTTAGAGCTTCCGTCGAAGCTGGGGGATAGGGTGAGAATCAGGGACCGGGGGGAGTGCGCACTGAAATATGAAATAAACCCGGGTAAAGTGAACGTCCTGCTAATCCAAACGATCTCGGGTGCGAACCCTAAAGCAACCCAACAGATTCTTGGGGAACCGCCGGGAAGGATTCTAATGCGGGGATTTCTTGCAAAACTGGCCCCAATGCTCGATGCAATGCCTGAAACAGAAGTCGAATTAGACCCTTACAGGAGAACACGGAAAGAAAATCCAGTCTTATACAATGCATTGAGAAAACAATTCTGCAAGGTTACTCCAGAGGGTAGGTGGATTGTAGACGCCAACAAAAAACACGTTAAAAAAGCGCTCGGAAACTCCAACAATTGGCTCCATTATCGAACGCAAATCTGAGCGAAATATAAATCCAAACACCCAATTATTTTGAATGGAAGATAAACTCTGGTCTTACAGGGAGCTTAAGCATCTGGTAATACACGATAAGTCCTTGCCTGACAAGCTTGCTTCTGAATTAAACCGAATGTTTCACGGCGGCGAAATAGTCCGGACTGCGGCAGACATCTCGAAGATCCGCTCGAAAAGGACAATCCTCGATTGGAACAGGGAAAGCCCCTGAAAAAAAGCGTCCGCAGACCTGATTTTAATTTATATGCTATAATATAGTATAATGGACGCCCTACAAAGTGTTAGAGAGACTCTGAAAGACTACGACTTGGATGATATTTCTATTGCAACCATCGGAAGCCACAGTGCACTACAGATTTTTCGGGGGGCGCGCGAGGAAGGATTCAAGACGGTTTGCATTTGCACTAAGGGTAGGGACAAGCTGTACAAGAGGTTCAAGCTCGTAGACGAATTCATTTACGTGAAGTCTTTGAAAGACATTCTCGACGAGGGTGTGCAGGCCAGACTCCGCGACCTCAACGCCGTCGTAGTACCCCACGGAAGCTTCAACGCTTACATCAACCAGAGTGAGATGGAGGAGAAATTCCGTGTTCCGCTAGTTGGGAACAGGACGCTACTCAAGTGGGAGACTAGCAGGCACCTGCAACACAAGTGGCTTTCCGAGGCGGGACTGCGAGTACCCAAGATTTACGATAAAATCGACGACATAGACGGGCTCGTATTCGTAAAATTCCCGGGGGCGCGCGGCGGAAAAGGATACTTTATAGTCGACAGCCCCGAAGCATACGACGGGAAGATGGCGGACATGATAGAGAAAGGGCTCGTCACTGAGGAAGTCGCGAAAAAACCGTACATCCAAGAATACATTATTGGAGTCTCAGTCTACCCCCACTACTTTTACAGCGCCCTATCAGGCGAAATCGAGTTAATCGGCATAGACAAGAGGTATGAGTCAAGCGTTGACGGGATAGACCGGATTCCAGTGCCAGAGCAGCTCGCCCAGAAGATTAATCCATCATTTACGATAGTCGGCAACTTCCCCATGGTTGTGAGGGAAAGCCTTTTAGACAAGTACTTTGAGATGGGAGAGCAGATCGTCGCGAAATCCAAAAAGATCGCGTCTCCCGGAGCAGTCGGCCCTTTTTGCCTGGAGACTATTGTGACTGAAGACTTGGATGTCGTAGCCTTTGAGATCAGCGCGCGTATTGTCGCCGGATGCAACGTCAATATCGGTTATTCACCTTACACTTACCTAAGTTATGGCGAGCCAATGTACATGGGAAAGCGGATTGCAAGGGAGATTAAGGAAGCGGTGAAATCAGGTGAATTAAGCAAGGTTGTTACTTGATTAATTTTTTTAGAGAAAATGTTTAAGGTTAGGGCAAAACACACTGATTCTGGAGTTGGTGATGGCAGTGAATTGAAGCCGGATACTTCCGCACCCGCTGGAGAGGATGCTACTGCAAGCGGCGTGACTCCTGGCCCCATGGAGATTGAAGGGGAAACAAGGGGTGAGATTACTCGTAAACACGGTTCTTTTGGTAAGAGCCTTGCAGATTATATGGAGGTTGGCGGAGGTGTTGCAGCATTCACCCACAAGTGGACGGGTACGAGATGGATTAGGGAGAAGTTTGAAGACATGAAAGACTGGCAGGTTAAAACCTCATTTTTTATAGCATTACCCATATTCGCACTCCACTATGCTGCCAAGGGATTGACCAAGTTCGAAGACTTGTGGGGAGCTACTATTAGAAGACTTCGGAAAACAAAACCAGTCCAAGACACAGTGAGAAACGCTGGGAGAAAAAGATTCAATTTTTAGAATTTATTCCTCTCTCAAGTGTTGAAGGAATTTTCCCGGGAAAGACATCACGCCAAGCCATTCTCCCGGGTTGACGTGTTAGCCGCCGTTTTCGAGGACTACACCAATCGACTCCCTTTAAGACCTTCGACGTACAAGGCAGGGTGTCAGGCATGCGCCGGACAGACGGGTGAATTCACCCGCTGGTTCTTTTCCCCTGTGACTTGTATTTATTTCAATCTTACTTAAAGTATTTATTGAGGTGATTTAGATGGTATTGAAAGAAATGGGGGGAGGACAGGAGGAACCACTCGCACAAATTAGTGAGCTACTGCAAGCTAGCAAACATGGGGGGAAGTTCGTCTTGATGGAGGATAATGTCCGTTATAGAACCATACAAAATCTGACCAAGTTGGCCGAACAACAAAAGTTTAAGGGCGGCGGGATTGATGAAGAATCTCAAGTACACACAGACTTGATTGAATTCGCCGGGAAACAGATTACTAGTGATTATGGCGATAGACGGGAGGAATCTAGAACAAATGATGCGTTAATTCCGCTTTTAGGTGCGGTGGGAAGTTTTGCAGCGGGAAGGATTTTGGCCGGGATGATTGCAAATCCGAACGTTTTTTGGGGAAGAGGGAATAATGGAGATTACAATGCAAGCATTCAAATACTCCCTATCGCAGTAAGACTGTCAAATGAGGGTAAGTTGGATAAATCCACTAACCTAGCCACACTCCAGAATAGCGCCTTAACACTATCACGCATGGGCAGAAGCTAGGGTTAGGCTGTGAGATGTAGGCTACCCGCCACCCCTTTTTCCGGCGACGCCCCAATGGTCTTTTGAGACTTCCTGAAGGACGACGACCACGTCTTCTGGCGTGACGCCTATGGTATCGCAGACCGCCTTCGTAACCTCGCGGATGAGGGCGTCCTTCTGCTCTAGGGTTCGGCCCTCCCACAACTCAATTCTCACAATCGGCATTTTAATTTGTTCACCTCCTTTTTCAAGCTGACTTCGAGTCTATTATCTTTCCTTCCGCATCCGCAAGGGTTGCGGTGTCGCCGTCGTTGTTCCAGACGGCGGAATTACGGCCCCAGTAAAGATGGCTTGCGGAATTTGCGCCAGAGCCCGAGAACACTTTCACGGAGGAAGCCGGGGATAGTGTGAAGCTTTTCGGGAAAAAGTATTTCTTCCCGCTTTCGTCGGAAAGCGTCCAGCCTGAAAAGTCGGCTAATGCTAGGCCAGAGTTTGAGACTTCAACCCACTCGCCGTTCAAGTTCTTCCGGTCGTCGCCCGGCGCGTCAAAATTAACAGCCGAGATAAAGATTTTCGGGGTTGAAACATCTAGGAGAGCAACTTCCGCTTTCATGGTGGAAGTCGAAGAAGCCGGCTCTTCAGACGGAACCTTAACCTCCGACTCCAAAAGAAGCTTTCCATCAAAGACCATGCGAACCACGTAGCTTCCGGGAGGAACCTCAGGAAGCCAGGCCGAAAAAGGGATTGATCCAATGCAGAGGACGCAGATTCCTCCGTGAGAGCGGGCGGAAAGCCCTATCAGTATTTCCGTCTCGTTTATTGCGTGTGTGGCGGAAAGGTCATAGCAGGGTGAAGGCGTTTCAACGGAACCTGAAACTTGAATTTTGTTTCCAATCACTTTTATTGAAACGTTTGCGAATCCGCCACAATTCCCACTCTCGGATTCAAATGAGAAAAAATCATCGGGTTTAATTGTTGTGGTTGTTGAGGAAGTTGAAGTCGTAACTATTGAAGTCGTCGAAGGTTTCCTCGGGCATGAGTCGGGCGAGTGGACTATTGAACCGTCACTGCAAATGAACTCTCGGCCACTACCGGGAGGGCCCACGCATCCTGCGAGAAAAACGATTAAAAGAAGTGTAATCCAAGCGCGCATGATATTATACCATTACTTCAAGTAATATAAGCCTTACGATGAAGGTCTCCATCGAAACATACGGGTGCGCCACGAACCAGGCTGACGGCGAACACATGGCAGGCCTGCTTTCAGAGCACGGATTCGAAGTGGATGGTGAGGGGGACGTAGTGATTGTGAATACTTGCACTGTCAAGTCCCCGACCGAAAACAAGATTCGGAAAAGGTTGAGGGGGCTTTCTTCTGAGGGGAGGCGAGTAGTGGTTTCAGGATGTCTTCCCGCGGCCGACCAGTCAGTTGTTGATGATTATCCGGATTTCTCGTTCATCGGTGTTAACAGCGGGGATGTTGTGGCTGCGGTGGAAGCAGTAGAGAACGGATTCCGGTATGTGAAAATATCTGCGGCAGGAGACAAAATCTGCCTGCCTAAAGTACGGGCGAATCCGTATGTTGAGATAATCCAGCTTTCCGAGGGATGTTTGGGCTCGTGCACTTACTGTATTACAAGGAAGGCGAGGGGGGTGTTGGTTTCGTATCCTGCCGACAAAATTGTTGGGCGGGTGAGAGAAGCTGTTTTAGAGGGTGTGAAAGAAGTCTGGCTTACGAGCCAGGACAACGGCGCCTACGGATTGGACTTGGCAACGAACCTTGCTAAGCTTTTAGACAAGGTCGTGGGGGTATCCGGTGATTTCAAGGTGCGGGTGGGCATGGCCAATCCAAACCACGTGCTCGCCAATCTTGACGAGCTCGTCAACGCCTTCAAAGATGATAAGGTATACAAGTTTCTGCACGTCCCCGTCCAATCCGGAAGTGATAAAATATTGTCTGACATGGATAGAAAATACTCTATAACAGAGTATAATTATGTAGTCGAGGCCTTCAGGGGAGCGTACGACACCACAATTTCGACGGACGTGATTGCAGGGTATCCGACCGAGAGCGAGGAGGATTTCCAGGAAACTGTGAAATTGATCAGGAAGGTAAAACCTGACGTCTTGAATGTGAGCCGGTTCTGGCCGAGACCGGGGACCAAGGCGGCAGGGCTTTCCGGACTGCCCGGCAGGGAGACAAAGAGGCGCTCGAGAATCCTGAACGAAGTATTCAAGGAAGTCGGCCTTAAGCAGAACATGAAATGGGTAGGATGGGAGGGGGAAGCCCTCGCCTCCCAGAAAAATCCCGACGGAACCTATACGGTGAGAAACAGCCACTACAGGCCGATAGTAATAGAGTCAGCTAAAAACGTACTCGGGAAAAACATTCAAGTAAAAGTCGAGAAAGCAACATACTTCGACCTGCGAGGAATCATAGCATAAAATAGTTTTTTATCCCGACCAGGATCATTTGGGTGCCGATGCTCATTATGAATAATCCGATGATTCGGATGAGGCTGTGCAAGAGCCTGCTTGATACGCTCGAAATCCTGACTGCGGCAAGCATAATAAGGGTGTTCGCAAGGACGGCCAGAAGCGAGGCGATTAAAACTGTGGGAATCCCGTAAACCGCCGATAAAGTGATGACCGCTGTAATCGTTGCGGGGCCTGCAATCAAGGCGTGCCGACAGGAGCTACCGCAATCTCCTCGAGCCGCTCGATCTGCGTTAAAATGCGAAGTTCACCGCGCCACAAGTAGTCGAAGCCTATGACGAAGAGGGCAAATCCTCCAGCGACCCGGAGAGCGTCTATTCCTATGTTGAGGATTTCGGCAAGGATGAATGTCCCGAAGATGGTGAAGGTGAATATGACGCAGATTGCGACGGCGTTGGATTTCAACACCAGACCTTGCGTGTCGTGGCGCTTCCTACCTTCCGCGAGCGCAAGCACTACAAGAATCTTGGCCATGGGATTGATCATGACCAGTAGAACAGCCGTGGCCTTGAGGATTTCGGTAATCACTGCGGTAAAGTATTGAGTTAGACGATTATTTAATTTAGCTTAAGCCCGTATTTTTTAATGTTATGGTCTTTAAGGAAAGACATTCCGAAGGTCATCCGAAAATACTTCTTGCAAACGGTGTAGACGCATACGCCGACGAAGGCGCGTGGCGGAAGATAATAAGGGAGGCCACGAAAACAGACTACTTCTCAAGGTCACGCCGCCTTGATTGGGCTGGTGACGAGAAAATAGACGACTTTTTCATAAAGGAATTCCGGCGGGAAGCAGACCAGTGGATAGGCCAAGGAGAATGCAGAATCAACGAATTGGTCATGGATTATGTCGTCGGCTTGTTCGACGACGTCGGCGTCATGCCGGATCTCACTCACGGAGCCAGGCGAAAGGGGAGCCCCGCTCTTTTGCATGCCGTACCCGCAAACTGGAATTCAGTACCGGGAAAAGTCGAGTTGGCACTCCGTCTCGCATTCGCACAAAGCGAAATTCCGTATCCTGACGAGCGGCTACCCGCGCTTGGGGAAGTGGTGATGGATGAGGGGTCGCTGGTTGAAAGATGCGCGGGATATGCAGGGGATAAAGGTGTGGGTTTGAGGGATTTCTGCGAAAAAATATACGCCCTCGACTTCGACCATGATGATTGGGATGAGTTTCAAAGGCGGGTCGGAGTATGGCAGGGTGCTGCTGGATGGTTCAATTACAGGGGGCAAAACAAGAGGATTGCACGGTTTTTAGGGAAGAATCCAGGGGCGAAAAAGATTTGGTCTATCGGCGCCTACAACGGCGAAGAGTTGGCGGCACAGGCGGTGGAATTAGAGCACGTTCACGGCGTGGATACGAGCGGGTTAGTTTTCGTCGGGACTGATTTCATCGAACCGAATCCGGAGAGGATTATGTTCGCGAGAAGGCTTCAAGTCGAACACTTCTTCGGGGGAAAAGCTTTAGAAGAGTGTTTTGAATTATGCGGGATACACTGCGTCCGCCCCAAAGGCGAAGTTTTGGATAAGCTTAGTTTTTCACAAGGAGACATCACCAAATCATTCATACCCGACTGCGACGTAGTGGTGGCTAACGGCGTGCTCCACGCAATTCCTGAGAAAGAAAGAATTCATGCACTCGACAATATTTTCTCGGGAGTTAGAGGCGGGGGGATGGTTTACTGCGATAACGGGGCATGGTCGCACCCACAGTCAATACCTAATGCCTTAAAATTAATCGACGAATACGTTGCCGGGAGAAAAGACCTTTCAATCAAAAGAAGAGACGCGCGATACGCAGACTACGAGATATTAAAAACTTGAATATAAGTTAAGATGAAAATGAACGCCGTCATAATCTGCGAGAGCGTCCACCACGGAAATACTTTGAAAGTTGCCGAGGCGATTGCGGGAGTGCTCGGCGTGGAGATAGTTAAGCCCGCCGACGTTGACTTGCGCGCGCTTTCAGGATACGACCTTCTCGGCTTCGGCTCGGGAGTCTACTACATGCGCCACCACAAGAATATTTTAAATCTTGCCGACCAGCTTGCGCCCAGCGAATTCACGCGCTCATTCATATTCTCGACTTCAGGCACTGGACTGCCCGTCTTCCACGCGCCGCTAAAAAAACGGCTGGAAAAGAAAGGCTACTCCGTTGCGGGGGAATTCACCTGCCCCGGCTGGGAAACTTTGGGGCCCTTAAAGCTATTCGGTGGAATAAGCAAGGGACGTCCAAACGAAGAAGACTTGGAAGATGCAAGAGAATTCGCAAAAGGACTGAAACCGGAAACTACTATTTCTGAAGAAATCTAGATGACATCTTATTCTGGTTTCTTGTTGTATACTGCAGTGAGCTTTTCTGTTTGGTCATAGATGAGGACGTGGCCTCTCTGGATTTCTATTGGGAGTCCTGTAGGATACGTCATCCGTTGTATGTCATAAATGGGGGGATACATTTGACGTGAAAGTGGATAAACTCTCGCAGCCCTTTTTTCTTCACGGCCTTCATCCCACATATTTTGTTTAAATTGAACGTCACTTGTCCAGCGATTCCTGCTTGAGGGACGAGGACCCAACCCCTCCCGGATGCGTCTTTGCTCTCGGGCTATTCGCCTACCAAGGTCTTGCAGTTGAAACACCTTATCCCAATCCCCGCGCATAACCTGCAAGGCAGTCGGCCACCATAAATCAGCCCCAACTTGAGTTTGTTTTTCCACGAAATCGATGTATAATATTGGGCATCCTTCAGCAGGTGGCACATTCGTCGGCGCTTCCCCGGTCAGGAGGTTAACACAGGGTTCCTCCTCAAAAGGTCGGATATTAAGCTTCTTATCCTCCGGCAGGCCCATAACCGATGGGTCGATAAATAGATCACCATGCATGTTATCTGTTATCGTGTCCGACTCATCCAGGGTGAATTCGTTTGCGGAGGAAATCCTAATCACAGCGCCCACGAAATGGCTCGCGCACTGACGGAAGAGCTCTGAATCCATGCTTTTTCCATAGTTTGTATCTTCGGAACCGTCCTTTACCCGGCCGGCATCAAACACCCCCTTGATCCCCCTCACAAGCTGCACGACCCCCTCATTATCCAAGTCGACCTGCCTTCTATCGAAATCTGTGACACACCAAGTCGCCAAGCGGTGCCGTTTCCCCAGATCCGGGGTCACCTCAGGGTCGGTAAAGTCAGGCAGGTCAACAAAAGCCTTATGAATGAAATCCTCAACGAGAGCGTTCACAAGATTTCCGGACTCATCCGGTGACGGCTGCTTGGAAAGCTTTTCCATAATAGATATTAGATGATTATTTTACTAAAAGAGTGAAGTCCACGCAAATTCTAGAGAGGCAGGGGCTGTAGCTGCCGCAGACGACTGAGTTGAGGAGTTTGATTTTGTATCCCAGCTCCTTGGCTTTCTTTTTCACCGTATCTTCGGCTTCGTTGGTGTCGTGGGCGAACGTGTAGAAGTGGACGACGCCTTCTGGCGCAAGAGCTGGAAGGGCGACACCAAGAAAGTCGCCTGCGTCCTTGGGAAGCGGCATCACGATGCGGTCAAACTTGCCAAGCTTTTGGGTTTCAACTTTCGCATCCCCACAAACCACTTTCACGTCCACCTTGTTTTTCGCGACGTTCCACAACATGTAGTCGCAGGCAGCCTCGTTAAGCTCGACGGCGACAACCTCTTTAGGGCTGCGGGATTTGGCGATGAGTATTGGAAACGGCCCCACACCCGCGAATAGGACGAGCACACGCTCCCCGTCTTCGACCTGGTCTGCTACGCGCTTGCGCTCGGTTCCCGAGCGCGGGCTAAAGTAGGCTTTAGAAACGTCAAGTTTGTAGGAGCAGCCGTATTCCTTGTGGACGGTTTCAGTCCTGTTTTCACCGGCCACGACCTCGACGCTTCGCGTACGATACTCGGATCCGACTGGAGAAGACTTGACGGCAGCGACCTTAATATTTTTGAACGTCGAGATGAGGACCTGGCCGACAACCTCTTTTTTCGGGAGCAGTTCGTCTGGAAGTTCAATAACGGCGATGTCACCGATCAAGTCGAAAGAAGACGGAAGCAGATCAATTTCATTCTCAGACAACTTCCCTTTTAAAGCAACGCGTAAGGACTTAGGTTTTTTCTTCCGGTATTTGCTTTGTCGGGATGTAATCTCACAATCCTTTATTTTAACTTCCTCTTTCACCGGGAAGAGAACATATCCTTTTTCACGCAACACACTGCGCTCCCCGTTGAAGACTCCCAACTCAAGAAGTCGTCTCCTCACAGCCTCAGCCCCTGAAGGTTTTGATTTAACAAATAGGGAGGATTTGCTCATTGCATGTAGACCTTAGGGTGGAGGATAAAAAAAGTTTATTTTTCCTTGTGCAGATATACGGTGCGCACTGGGAAGGGTATGTCGATTCCTTCTTTTTTGAAGCGGTTCCAGACTTCACGGTTGATTGCGTCCATCACAGTCCACTTCTTTCGAAGGTCCTCGATCCAGACGATGAGTTTGATGTTAAGGCTGCTGTCTGCGAATTCTATGAAGAAGGATTCGGGCATGGGATCTTTCAGGACGTGTGGTGTTTTCTTCGCGACTTCAACAACGATCTTCTTCGCCTTGTCAACGTCGCTGTCGTAGGATATTCCAAATTGGATGATGAGCTTCTGCTTTATGTCGGGGAGGCTGTAGTTGGTGACGTTGTTTGAGACGAGTGTGGAGTTTGGGACGATAACGATCTTGTAGTCGAGTGTCTTGACTTTCGTAGTTCGAAGGCCGATATCTACGACGTCACCGTAAGTGTCACCGAGTTCGACGCGGTCTCCAATCTTAAACGGCCTGTCGACGAGTATGAAAAAGCCTGCGAGGATGTTTGAGATTGTGTCTTTGGCGGCGAAGCCTATTGCGAATCCGGCAAGGCCGAGGGATGCGATTATGGGTGTGATGGAGTACCCCAGTTTTTCCAAGAGCATGCTGAAGGCGATGCCGTAGATTACGATTTTGATAACCCGTGAGAGGAAGGGTAGCGCTTCATCGTCGACGGTCGAGTCTGTGTGTTTGGCAAGCTTGCCGCCGAACTCCTTGATTATGAGGTCGGTCAAGCTTCCGGCAAACCAGACGAGGACGATAATACCGAGCATGGAAATCAAGGTTACTATCGGCCCGGATGCGGCTGTGACGAGGATGTAGGCGACCGCGACGTAGACACCCAAAAAGATTATTAGGTAATACAGGGGTTTTTTTACCAGGTGGAGTAGTTTGTCGTCGATGTCGGACTTGGTCTTTCTGGCAATCTGAAGCATGTATTTTTCAATGAGAGTGTAAACTAGTTTAGCCAGGATGAATGACGCTACGATTACTCCAAGCGCGTATGCGATTCGAATGAAGTCGAAGTTCAAATCCATGTCAGAAGATAATATAGATTATCCTTTTATAATAGAGAATAAAGAGGTTACATGGATAAACGCTTTAAGGATTTGGTAGACATCATCCAATTCACAGAAGCAGTGTCCATAAAAATACATGGTTTGCTGGACGAGGCAGAAACATTCAGGGTTGTGAATAAAGAATTCTCGAAGTCAAAACGCTATACTGCGAGCATACTCATTTTGTCAGACGATAAATCAAGGCTTAAGATTGTGGAAACTGCAGTACCGTCCATCAAGCTGAAAAAGGGTGAGGACGTGGGAGGAATCAATTTTAAAAAATATTATATTGACCTGGATAAGTCAAGCATCTATCGCAAGGTCGTGTTGGAGGGTGAAATCGTTCAAGTTTCAGTCGATGAGATTATAGGCGAATTGTTTCCTAAACCCGTCGCCAAGCTCATCACAAAGGCGATGGGCTATCAAAACCGGCCCGCCATTTTGGCGCCAATAAGAAAGCACGGGGAGATTATTGGGGCACTCGCAATGTCTTCAACAGAGCTCAGCGAGTGCTTCAATCCAACCGTGAGAAATCTCGCCCAACACATCTCGGCCACCCTGGATCTCGCTGACGAGTACACGAAACGAAAGAGGGCGGAGAATGCCTTACGGGCGGAAAGAGACAGGATGCAGAAGTACTTGGATGTTACCGGGGTTATGATAGTTGCCCTAAATACCACTGGAGAAGTGACTCTGATAAACAGGAAGGGTTGCGAGACGCTCGGACACACTGAAAGTGAAATCCTCGAGAAAAACTGGTTCGACTCATTCCTGCCTCGTCAACTGCACAGGCAGCTGAAAAAGATTTTTTTCGACGTGATGTCCGAGAAGTCCCCCATCCATGAATACTACATTAGTTGCGTTGTGACTAAAAACATGCGCGAGAGAAAAATAGCATGGCACAATACCTTGCTTAGGGACGATACTGGAGCTGTCGAAGGCATGTTATGCTCCGGGGAGGACATAACCGAACGCATAAATGCCGAAAGAGCACTTCTCGAAAGCGAGGAAAAGTTCAGGACAATCTTTGAATGCGCCAACGACGGGATTGTCTACTTGGATAGGTTCGGACGAATCATCGAAGTAAACGAGAAGGTTAGGGGGCTCTTCGGCTTTGAACGCGGGGAGGTTATTGGCAAGAATTTTTTTGAATTCAACCTCTTTAAGCCGAAAAATCTTCCGGGAATCGTTAAACTATTCAATGATGCGGTGCGGGAAGGCAAGCCGAGACAGCTCACGGTGCTCGACGTCCTAGATAAAAAGGGGCGAGCCATCACTATCGAGGCAAGCACAAAGTTAGTTAAAAGGAAGGGTAAGACAAGCGGGGTTCTTGTCGTAATAAGGGACATAAGCGGGCGACACGGGGATTAAGCCGTTGTTTTCAGCGACGGACGGTATAACGACAAGTTTTTATATACATCCAAACCTATACATTATTCCAAAATATTTATTTTAATCATGTATGTGAGGTGCGTTGGAAAAGGAGATGATTAATCCCTTGATTAATTAGGACCTATCGAGGACAAAACTGGAGATGGTCATTAGTCGTCGGCTACGATAGTGACTTTTATATACATCCAAACCCATATATTTTTCCAAAATTTTTTTTGGTGATGTGTTTTGAACAATAAACCTAGACGAGATTTCTTGGATGAAATCAAGAATCTCATAGAAAACGCGATTTCACAATCGCTTGGGCAAGCAGGGATAAACTACATCCCATCCCACCTGGAAGGCCAAGAATTTGAAGAGCCGTACGTAGACGTCCTCGAATCAGACGAAGCCTACGTCATAACCGCAGAGCTAGCGGGAGTTCCGAGCGATTCGATTAGGATTGACGCGACAAAAGAGGAAGTTGAGTTGCACGTTTTTTCAGGGGGTGCGACACAGTTAGGCGACTTTTCAGACGTCTACACCTTTGATTCTAAAATCAATCCGGAAAAGATTAAGGCTAAATACAAAAACGGGATTTTAGAGGTTTTCGCACCGAAAACCAATCCCAAAAAGAAGACCAGAATAAAGATTGAATAAACGGAGGAAAACAAGGAAAAATGGCACAACAACAAGTAATAATATTGCCTGAAGGAGCCCTAAGAACACAGGGACGATCAGCGCAAACCGGGAACATCATGGCTGCAAAAGCCATGGCAGAGATAGTGCGGTCCACGCTCGGGCCGCGCGGAATGGACAAGATGCTCGTCGATGACATGGGCGACATAACCATCACAAACGACGGGGCAACGATTGTGGAGGAGATGAACGTCGAGCACCCGGCCGCCAAGATGATCGTTGAGGTCGCCAAGACCCAAGACGATGAAGTGGGAGACGGAACAACCACAGCAGTAGTTTTAACCGGGGAACTTCTGAGCGCCGCGGAAAAACTATTGACTAAGGGGATCAATACGACCACGATAGTTCGGGGATACCGCATGGCCGCCGAGAAAGCATACTCAGAGCTTGAGAAGATCAGCAAGCCTGTGAAGCTTTCAGACGAAAAAATATTGAAGGAAATCGCTGAAACCTGCATGACAGGGAAAGGAGCGGAGGCTGCGAAGTCTGTTGTAGCTGACTTGTGCGTGAAAGCGGTGAAACAGGTCGCCGAAGTAGGTGAAAAAACCGTCGTAGACTTGGACAACATTCAAGTGGAAAAGAAGGTTGGGGGAAGCGTTAGCGATTCAGAGCTAGTTTTAGGAGTAGTGTTGGATAAGGAGCGAGCGAACACTGGGATGCCTCAGAGAGTTCCGAAGGCGAATATCGCCCTGCTGGACGTGGCCTTGGAGATAAAAAAGACCGAGACCGACGCGAAAATCGAAATCACTTCGCCGGACCAGCTGGCACTATTCAGCCAGCAGGAGGAAAAGACCCTCAAGGGGAAGGCTGACGCAGTGGCAAAATCCGGTGCGAACGTCTTGCTCAGCCAGAAGGGGATAGACGACCTGGTCGCCCACTTCCTGGCGAAGGCGGGAATTTTAGCGGTTAAAAGCGTTTCAAAGTCTGATATGAAAAAGCTCGCTAAGGCTACCGGCGGAAAAATAGTTTCGAATGTGGCAGACCTTACAAGCAAAGAGTTAGGCAATGCTGAAATGGTTGAGGAAGTAAAGATCGGCGACGACGAGATGATTTTCGTGCGCGAGTGCAAGAACCCGAAAGCCGTAAGCATTCTAGTTCGAGGCGGGACCGAGCACGTAGTCGATGAGGCAGAGCGCTCAGTCCAAGACGCTTTGGGTGGGGTTGCCTCTGCAGTCGAGCTTGGGAAAGTCGTGTCTGGTGGAGGCGCCTTGGAGATTGAGCTTGCAAAGAGGATTAGGGATTACTCGGAGTCGGTCGGCGGCCGAGAGCAGCTCGCTATTCAGGCTTTCGCTGAGACCCTTGAGATAATTCCGAGAACTCTTGCCGAGTCTGCGGGAATGGATGCGATAGATACATTGGTTAAGCTTCGAAGCGAGCACGATAAGAAGAACGTTGACGTTGGAGTCGACGTTATGAAGGCGAAGACTTCTGACATGTGGAAGCTGGGAGTCATCGAGCCTATGAAGCTTAAGCTTCAGGCCGTGAAGTCCTCAAGCGAGGCCGCTGAGATGATCCTAAGGATTGATGATGTGATCGCTTCCTCGAAAAAGAGTATGCCTCCAATGCCGCCTGACGGTGGAATGGGAGGCATGGGCGGATACTAGGTTTATCCGCCACACCCAATTTTTTTTACCATGCCCGCGGGAAAAAAGGACAAGAAAGGCTTAGATAATGTTTTTGCCGAAAAGGATAAGGAGATTGCCGAATACGTGGACCAGTTGAAAAGGCTGCAAGCGGAATTTGAAAACTACAAGAAAAGAGCGGCCAGGGAGCGTGAAGAACACTTAAAGTACGCTAACGAGCAGCTTATTTTAAAGCTGCTTGAGGTTTTGGACGATTTTGACAGGGCGCTTGAAGCTTCAGAAGTAAGCAGGGAGTGTGAGACGCTTCGAAGCGGGTTGGATTTGACTTCGAAGAAGCTGCACGGAATCCTTGAGGCGGAGGGGCTCTCTCGTATCGAGGCGGTAGGAAAGGTTTTTGACCCCTTAAAACATGAGGCCCTCTTGGTCGAGCATTCGGACGAGCATTCTGAGGATGTTGTGATTGGGGAGCTTGATAAGGGATATGAGTTGCGGTCGAAGGTTATTCGACCGTGTAAAGTTAAAGTTTGCAAGAAGGTGAATTAAAGAAGATGGTTAAGATTATTGGGATAGATTTAGGGACTACGAACTCTTGTATGGCGGTTATGGAGGCTTCCAAGCCGCAGGTTATTTCAAACGCTGAGGGAGGCAGGACCACTCCATCGGTTATTGGTTTTGCAAAGAATGGTGAAAGACTTGTCGGGCAGGTCGCGAAAAGACAGGCCATAACGAATCCTGAAAACACTATTTACTCTGTCAAGCGTCTTATGGGCCGCAAGTTCAAGGATAAGGAAGTGCAAAAAGACCTGGAGTTGATGCCTTTTTCAATAGTTAAGGCTAAAAACGGCGACGCCTGGATTAAGGCTGAAGACAAGGAGTATTCGCCTCCAGAGCTGTCGGCCATGATTTTGTCAAAGCTTAAGGCCGACGCAGAAAGCTTTCTAAGCGATAAAGTCGAGCAGGCTGTAATCACTGTGCCGGCATACTTTAACGACGCCCAGAGGCAGGCTACGAAGGATGCCGGAAAGATTGCAGGACTTGAAGTATTGCGAATTATTAACGAGCCGACGGCGGCTGCACTCGCCTACGGCTTAGACAAGAAGACTGACGAGAAGATAGCAGTGTATGACCTGGGTGGGGGAACCTTCGACATATCAATACTGGAGGTGGGAGACGGTGTTGTGGAGGTTAAATCCACTAACGGAAACACTCATTTGGGGGGGGACGACTTCGACCAGAAGATTATAGACTGGATAATGGAGGAATTCAAAAAAGACCAGGGAGTGGATTTGAAAAAAGACAAGACTGCGCTCCAAAGGATTAAGGACGCCGCTGAAAAGGCGAAGATCGAACTTTCCTCGACGACTTCTTCAGAGCTTAATATCCCGTTCATAACCCAGGTTGACGGGCAGCCTAAACACTTGGACTTGAAGTTGAGCAGGGCCAAGCTTGAGCAGTTGACTGAGGATCTTGTGGACGCGACTATGAAGCCTTGTAGGGCTGCATTAAATGATGCAAAACTCACTCCGAAAGACATTGACGAGGTTATTTTGGTGGGAGGCCAGACTAGGATGCCGGCAGTCCAGGAGGCTGTGAAGCTTTTTTTCGGGAAAGACCCGCACAAGGGCGTTAACCCGGATGAGGTTGTGGCTGTTGGAGCCGCCATTCAGGGCGGAGTGCTTTCGGGGGAAGTGAAGGACGTCCTTCTTTTGGATGTGACTCCGCTTACCTTGGGGATTGAGACTTTAGGGGGTGTTAGAACCCCGCTTATTGAGAGGAATACGACAATACCAACTAAAAAGAGCCAAGTCTTTTCAACCGCAGCCGACAACCAACCAAGCGTTGAGATTAACGTGTTGCAGGGTGAGCGGGAGATGGCCGCTGATAACAAGAGTTTGGGGAAATTCACTTTAGTGGGCATTCCGCCAGCTCCGAGAGGAATCCCCCAGATCGAGGTGACGTTTGACATTGATGCGAATGGTATTGTTAATGTTTCTGCCAAAGACCTTGGGACTGGGAAGGAACAAGCCATAACCATCCAGGCTTCCTCGGGATTGTCCGACGATGAGATAGACAATATGGTCCACGACGCTGAAAATCACGCTGAAGACGATAAGTTGAAGAAGGAGACAGTCGACGTGAGAAACCAGGGTGACTCACTGGCGTACGCCACTGAAAAGGCCATCAAGGAGATGGGAGAAAAACTGGATTCGAAGGAGCGCGAGGAAACCGAGAAAAAGGTTGAGGAGCTTAAAAAAGCGCTTGACGGTGAAGACGTCGAGAAGATTAAGTCTGCGACGGAAGAGCTGTCCAAGTCGAGCCAGGCGTTGTTTACTAAAGTCTATCAGGAGGAGGCGAAGGAGCAGCAAGCGAAGGCGGACGAGGAGAAAAAGGATTCAAAGAGTGGGAAAAAATCCAAGAAGAAGAGCAGAGAAGAGGAAGTAGTCGACGCTGAATACGAGGTCGTTGACGAAGACGAGAAAAAAGATGACGGAAAATAAGAAGGAGAGAAAATTCACGTTGGAGATAACCGTTCCCGAAGACGGAAAACCCCAGACTAGGACTAGAAACCAGGGACTCCCCTACGAAGTCATCGTAAGCTCGCTGAGCCAGCAACTCTACCTGTACAACAACCTTTGGGCCAAGCATGCGAGTGCGACCTTTGAGGAAAAAGATTAAATGGCTTCCAAGCGAGACTATTACGACGTCTTGGGTGTTGAGCGTGGCGCGTCCAAGGAGGATGTTAAAAAGGCTTACCGGAAGCTTGCGAAAAAATATCACCCTGACGTGAACAAGTCTGCTGAGGCTGAGGAGAAATTCAAAGAGCTTTCAGAGGCCTATGAAGTCTTGGCTGATTCTTCGAAGAGGCAGAATTACGACCAGTTCGGGCACGCAGGAGTGTCGGGATCTTTCAGCGGTGGAGGATTCAGTTGGGACGACTTCAGCCACTTCTCAGACATTGAAGACTTGTTTGGAGGGAGTTTTTTCGGGCGCGACATATTCGACGTTTTCTTTGGAGGGCGCGGTGGAAGGGCTAGAGGAGGTGCGATGCGCGGAGATGATCTACGCTTCGACCTTGAGATAACGTTAAAGCAGGCTTTTGAGGGTGTTAAGGAAAAGATTAAGGTTCCGCGCATGGAAGCCTGCAGTACATGCAAGGGCTCTGGAGTTGCACCGGGTTTTAGGCCTGTGACTTGCCCTCAATGCAAGGGTAGCGGGCAGGTTCGGAGACAACAGAATACGCCGTTGGGAATGTTCGCCACCATTACGACTTGCGGTCGATGCCGTGGGATCGGGAAGATTATTGAGGATCCTTGCCCGGAGTGTAGGGGTGAGGCTAAGATGGTCGCAGATCGTGAGATGGCGGTTTCAATTCCTGCTGGAGTGGATTCTGGATCCCATTTGAGGTTGTCGAGCGAGGGAAGTGTCGGGGAAAACGGGGGGCCTGTGGGAGACTTGTATGTCGTAATTCACGTGAAAGCCGACGACTTTTTCGAGCGCGTGGGAGACAATTTGGCATGTGAGATACCGCTATCAATAAGTCAGGCGGTTTTGGGGACTGAAGTGGATGTTCCGACCATCTCGGGGAAAACCGCGAAACTGAAGATTCCTCCGGGAACCCAAAGCCACACAATATTTCGGCTTAAAGGCGAGGGAATGTCTCACCTTAGAGGGTCCGGCCGGGGAGACCAGCATGTTCGAGTGAACATTGAAACCCCTAAAAAACTTTCGTCAAAAATGAGGGAAATATTTGAGGGACTCGCCAAAGAAGAGGAAAAACAGGATAAAGGAATCCTCGAAAAACTGAAAGACAAGCTGGGTTAAAGCTCGCTTATTTTCTCATGGATTTTCTTGCTGGCGTTGAGCGGCGCGTCCCAGTGGGCGGAAACACGCACGATTTTCGTGTTTAAGCCGTGTGCTTTAAGCATCTCTCTAAGTTGTTCTTCGTCTACTTTCTGGTCTGCTCCCAAGGCGATTACGTCAGGCTTTATCTTGGAAATGGGCTTGAAAAAGTCGGATTCATCACCGAGGACTGCCTTGTCAACCAGCTTTAATTGTGATACTATCTCCATGCGCTGATCCTCGGGGATGATGGGTTTTCTTTTTCTGGTTTCAGCAGTGTTGTCGCAGGCTACTACTACGATAAGCTCATCCCCTAAAGCTTTCGCCTCCGTAAGGTAGAGTATGTGTCCGGGATGTATTATGTCGAATACTCCTGTTGCGACTACTGTAATCATTTTAGATATTTTTATAGGTAGATTGCATTATAAGTAATCCGATTTTTAAATAAACGATGGCAGCTAAGAAAAAGAAGGAGGAGGCCCCTAAGGAGAAGGAGCCTAAGATTTACACGATACCGCTTAGAGACGCCTTTAACTTCCCGAGGAAGAAGAGGGTGGGCAAGGCAGTGGATATTGTGAAAAGATACCTTCAAAGGCATGCGAAAGCGGAAGAATTTAATATATCTGCTGCGCTTAATGAAGCACTCTGGGCGCGCGGAATTGAAAAGCCTCCCAGGAAGATCAGGGTGAAATTAGTTGATGAGGCTGGAGTCCTCGTTGCGGATCTGGTGGAGTAATTCCTTTAATTTACGATGTATTTCACCCAGCTTCAGGCTACTGGCGAAGACTTCATCGGACTGTTAGGATTCGCCTCAGACAAGTATGCGATTTTATCGAGGAACTTCCCAGACCAGGACGTATTGAATGTTCCAGTGTTGAAGACGAGCGTTTACGGGACCGGGTTGTGCGGGCTTTTTCTGGCTGGGAACGGAAACGGTGTTTTAGCACCCTATTTGGTTTCAGACGACTTGACAAAAAAACTTGAGTGTTTTCTAAATCCCCTAGACGTTAAAGTAGGGGTTGTGGGTGGAGACTACACTGCTCTTGGGAATTTGGTTTGCGCAAACGATTACGGATGTTTTGCGTCTCCGATGATATCAGAGACGGATGTTTTAGAGGGAGTTTTGGGGGTTCCAATAGTTCAGAAGAAGATTGGGGGACATTCGGATGTTGGAGCGGTTATTTCTGCAACTAACAAGGGTTTCGTCGCACATCCGGATCTTGAAGGAGAGTTGGATGAGATTGAGCAAGTGCTTAAGGTTAAGGGATTGTGTAGTACAGTGAATTTTGGATCCCCTTATGTTAAGGCGGGATTGATTGCGAATTCAAAGGGGTACATCGCAGGTCTTAGAACCTCTGGAATCGAATTGGGGCGCGTTGACGACGCCTTCGGATTCATCTGAAATTTTCGATTATCTTTAAAAGAACCGGCTTTCTAATGTCTATTGCCTTGTGAGGGCAGGTTTCATGACAACAATAGCATCTAATGCACTTTGAAAGATTCATGAATGCACGACCCTTAATTGTTATGGCGTTTACAGGGCAATTTGTTTTACAGACTCCGCAGGCGACACAGTCACTGTTTGAGCGGGGGTAGGGTGTAAGCTGCCATTTCATAATCTTTTCGATTGAGTTGGGCATAAACCAGGGTCGAGCAGCCTTCGCTGGGGGGGTGAAGTCGGATATGGAAAGGTCGTTGAGATTATCACCGATGATTTCAATGTCTCCGAGTTTTCCGGATGTTTTGCCCATTTTTACTGCGGCTTTTATTGTTTGAACTTCAAGGGGGTTGAACCCAACCAGTGAGGATGCGACCACGTCAACTGCAATATGGTCTTCGCCGGAAATGATTGCACCGATTTTCTTGGGGTTTCCTCCGGAAGGACCGTTTCCGTCCATGCCAACTACTGCATCCATGATGGAAAGCCGGGGTTGGACGAGTTGAAGCAGGTCCAAGAGCATGGTCGAGAAATTGTCGACGTCAGTAAGCTTTGCATGGTATGCGGCTTTGGAAAGTCCCGGAACAATGCCGAAAAGGATTTTGGTTGCTCCGGTCAAGTACGTGAGGGTGTGAGTCTTAAGTTTTGGTAGAGTAATCACTGCGTCAGCCCGCACAGCCTCGTCCATAACCTCGAAAGCCTTGATGAGTTTTCCGGATGGAAAGGGGACGATAGAGGATTTGGTGTTGTAAAGAAGTTTAGCGCCCGTCTCCCGTGCGACCTCAATCAAGCCAGCCTTTTCATAAGCTCTATTAAGCATCCTCTGGTTTAAGGGTCCTCCAGGGCTGTCGAAAATAACAGGGTGGCCTCCAGCCTCCTTGACCAGTATTACGCAAGCCGCAACAATTGAGGGATGAGTAACAATCGCAGAGTCTGGAGTCGCCGGCCGAAGCAGATTAGGTTTTATGAGAACTCGCTCACCTTTTTCAACGAAAGATTCCATGCCGCCGAGAAGGTCTACGGATTGCCTAACTTTTTTCAAAACATCGTCATAAGACTTGCAGGATACTAGAGATACCTTTGATTTCATCGTTTTATTGAATAAGAGTAAAATAGTTTAAAAAGAATGTTGGGTGAAATCTTATCACCTTGTTCCGGAAGGTGTTAAGGGTGTTTCAATATCGCTGGTAATATCAAAGCTTATGGGAGTGTTAGGAATATACCTTGCCGCAAAGCTATCAATTAAAATCATCTTAAGGGTTATCCGAAGGTTGATGAAGCAGTCTCAACTGTGGATCTTTCTGAACACAGTTACAAGGTTTCAGCGAACATTATTTCGTTTGGAATATACTTTCTCGCGGTTCTGGCAGTATTCTGGTTGTTTGGACTGCTTCCAGCATTATACACTCTTTTAACGGCTGCTGGATTTGTGGGTATTGTAATCGGATTCGGGCTTAAGGATGTTTTGTCGAATTTCGTTTCTGGAATCATCATTGCCTTAGACAGGCCATTTAGAATCGGTGATGAAATAGAGGTTAAAGAATTCGGGGGGGTAGTTGAAGACGTAAATATCAGAATGACCACAATACGAGTTTGGGACGGAAGGTTAGTCTACATGCCCAATTCGATGATGCTGAACACTCCCGTAATAAATTTGAATAGGAGCGGGAAAAGACAGGTTACTGTTGAAGTAAAGTTTGATCCCGCGGTTGATTTGGGAAGTGTTTTGGAAGAGATAAAAAAAGTTTATGAAAAACAAAAAATCATTTTAATTGATCCTGCGCCAACAATCGTAGTAGACTCGATAACTACGAAAGAGGTGGTCATTAGGCTTAAGTTTTGGTTTGATGTCAAAGAGACAGACTACCTCACCGTTAAATCAAAGGTTATGAAGCAGGTGGGCAAAATCATTCCATAAGACTTTTCAACCGGGCAACTCCCCCAAACTTTTCAATGATTTTTACAGACTCGGAAGGAACGAGCTCCCTCCAAGAACCCTCCTGGGCCATAAGATTTCTGATCCTGGTCCCGGAATAAACTTTTCTTTTAAAGTATGGGATCTCCACAACAGTGTAACCGGCTTCGGAAAACAATCGTTTCTCTATGGGACTACTTGTATAGACGACATCAAACGAGGGGACGGAAGACAAAACATGTTCAACCCACTTCGGCTCATTGTGAATGTCGGAAACGGGAGCGATCACAATTTTATCGAGGGAGGAACTAAAAACCATCTCAATCATTTCCTTTCGCTCATCCACAGTGAAAGGATTATCTAGCGTGTTATTGTATTGGGCGCTTCCAATGCCGAGTATGAGTTTATCGACTTCACTCAGAATGTGTTCTATCGCGCTTTTATGACCTAAATGGAGGGGTTGAAATCTCCCGATAAATAACGCAGTCACCATGTCAATTTTTTTTAGATAGGTTATTGTGATCAATGAAAGCTAGAATAACAAGGAGTATGGGTTGAAGGAACTGTTCGAACACAATAAGTAATATTTTAAGTTCTGGAACTTCAAGGTAGAATAAAATCCCGGTAAACCCTAGCAGAAGCATTCTAACGCAACCCAAAACGAGAGCGAGAATGGGACCCCAAAGGCGTCTTTTAATAACGCCGTAAAGCGACACGATATAGAGTACTGTGAATAAGGGCGCGAAAATTAGCTCCGTCTTGTCACACTCCGCACCCATAGTGCAGTTTACGTATGCAGTATAAGAAAACCATGTGTGGAGGATAACGAAGAATAATAATACAACAGCTAGTAGTGCTTCGATTTTAAAGTTTAATTTGCTCATCATGATTTTTCAATTAATTTATTCGTAGAGTTATTTATAGATACCATGCCAGACGATGTTGGACAAGTGATAGGCACGACGACTCTTCGACTCTTCCGTTTCGTCATAAAGGAGGGAAAAGAAAACTTTGTGAAAAGGGACGAGTTCGTCATAGTCCCCGAAGCTGTGACCGGGAGGAATGTTTTGGGGGTTGTAAAAGAGATCATGATTTCGAACGAACTACTTCCAGACGAGTTCGGCCGAGACCTTCGGTTAACTGACATGGTCTTATCTGAAGGGGAATACCCTATTGCAACTGTCAAGGTTTTAGGCTATGAGGCTGAAGATGGGTTGGAGACTCCAAGGCATGGGGTTTATCCGGGAGCGAAAGTTTCTCTTGCACCTGACGAGTTGATTAAGCGCCTTCTACAGCAGGATCTTTCAAAGGCTGCGCACATTGGAAGTTTATCTACAAGGGATAGTATTCCCGTTCACATTTCGATTAATGAGCTTATTTCACGGCATTGTGCGGTTTTGGCTATGACTGGTGCGGGAAAAAGTTATACTGTCGGGGTTTTGATTGAGGAGCTTTTGGAAAAGAAGGGTTCGGTTATTGTTTTTGACCCCCACGGAGAGTATAAGGAGCTTAAGATGCCCGGATCTGAAACTAAGGTTTTCGGGGTTGACGGGGACTTAAAGATTAGGGTTGAGGTTTCAACGCTTACTTCAAGTGATTACGCAAATCTTATTCCTGACATAACTGCGACTCAGCGGGATCTTTTAGACGAGATCGTAAGCATTGCATCGCGATTCTACGACAAGTATGACCTGAAAAATGTTTTAGATTTGTTGTCTGTGGTATATGACATGAAAAACACGGGAAACAGTCAGAATGGTGCGGCAGAAGTATTCCCGCCGGAAATCATAAAATCGGTGACAAAAAAGGTTAGTCTCTCAACTATCGGAGCGCTCATGCGAAGGCTTAGAAGGCTTGAGAGGATGGGAGTATTCAATGTTGACGGCACCTCACTGGACGTGATTGTCGCTCCCAACCAGCTTAGCGTGATAAACTTGTCTGAAGCAGACGAGAGGATTTCGGAAACCATTATTGCAGCCACAACAAGAAACATCTTCGACGCGAGGAAAAGGTTCGTAAAAGATGAGGGTGATGGACCGCGACTTGAAATCCCGACATTCATCGTGATTGAGGAAGCGCACAACTTCGCACCGCGAAGCATGGACGAGCGACTCATACTCTCCCGCTCGATTCTTAGAAAGATCGCTAGGGAGGGTAGGAAATTCGGCGTCGGTCTTTGCATGGTAAGCCAGCGGCCGGGAAAGCTTGATAGTGATGTTTTAAGTCAGTGTAATACTCAGATTATTATGAAAATTATGAATCCGTCAGATCAGGAGTATATCCGGCAGTCTGTTGAGACTGTGACGGAGGATATCGTGCGCGACCTTCCCAGCCTGTCTCGCGGGGAGGCTATTGTCGTGGGGTCGGCGATTAACTTGCCTGTCGCAACCAAGATTAGGGAGCGAAAGACCAAGGTTGGAGGCGGCGACATAGATTTTGTGGAGATTTGGCGTGAGAAAAGCAAATGAAAAAAGAGATTGAGGGTTTGAGAAAGCGGATAGATGAGATTGATGATTCAATCCTAAGTCTTTTAGAGGAGAGATTGAGTATTGTTCGAAAGGTTGGTAAGTTTAAGGCTGAAAAAGACGTTGCAATGTATGATCCACTCCGAGAACAAGACATCCTGAAAAGGCTTACATCAGCCACAAGCCTTGACCAGTCTTTTGTGATGCGCGTATTCCGCGAGATCATATCATTTTGCAGGGGAGACGAGCAGAGGATTGAGAGGAAGGATGTTGGGGGTGGAAAAACTGCGAGGAAGACAAGCTCGAGTGTCGCAGTGTTAGGACCTGCAGGGACTTTCACAGAGAATGCTGCAAAAAAAATCTTCGGGGATGCGAAAGTCACTTACTGTGAAAACGTCGAAGACATCTTCAAGCTCGTTGAGGACGGGCAAGTTGAGCAGGGTGTAGTCGCCATGGAAAACTCTCTTGAAGGAAGTGTGGGAAAGACTATGGAAGCTTTGATGGAATACAATACGAGCATTGTAGGAGAGCTTACACTCGACATAAACTTGTGTTTGATGACTCGGAAAGGCACAGATAAAATCGATTTGATTTTATCCCACCCTCACGCGCTCGCACAGTGTGCAGGATACTTGAAGGAGAATTACCCTAAAGCCAGGCAGGTTAGTGCTAAAAGCACAGCACAGGCTATGAAGGATTTAAGCTCGTATGAGAATGCTGCGGCAATAGGATTTAAGGAGGGGGCGAAAACCTATGGTTTGAATATTGTCGCTGAAAACATTCAAGACGACTTCAGCCAGACCCGATTCATCGTGATTTCGAAAGAAAAAGTCTTCGGAGGTAAGACTTCGCTCATTTTCGCCGTGAAAGACGAGCCGGGAGCGCTCTACAGTATTTTGAAGACTTTCGCGGATAAGGGGATTAATCTCACCAAGATTGAGAGCAGGCCTAGCAAGAGGAAGCTGGGTGAATACTTGTTTTTCCTGGACTTTGAGAACGTCGAATTAACTGAAAAAGAGATTGGAAGGGTTGTGGAGTCGGTGAAGCCTAAGACCACTTTCCTCAAAATCCTTGGAAGCTACTGAATTTAAAGTTTGAATTTCATATTAGTTAAGGAGTATGGTTACGAAGAGGAAGCATCTGGCTTTTGAAAGGGAGATAGACAGGTACAATCGGACGCTTGACAGGTCAGGACTTGACGGGGAAACCGTCAAGGAGATTAAGGACCGGTTCGACAGGATGCACCTTGTTGTGATGCACGGGACTGATGAAGGAATAGTGGTTGAGGGAAAATACGTCCAGGATACGGAATCTGTAGAGGATACTGAGGCCATAAACGAGCGTTTAAGCTTTCTGTGGGGAGATAGCGCAGTATTCAAATTAAAGGCGGCAGACGAGAAACCCAAGGAAATGTTCAGAGACACAGTAGCCTCCCTGAAAAACAAAAACGCATTAGTAGACGCCCTAGCCAGACAATTGAGATTAGAGTAATCCCAATACCCTTTCGACGTTTTTGTAGTCGTGGTCGTAGACGTGGGCGCTAATCGACTGGGTTGTGATGGAGCCTGCTTTCGCCTTGATTTTTTTTGCGACAAACTCGTTAACGTGGTTTAAGCCGTATGCGTTGGCAGGCCACGCCCCGAACATGTCATTGGAACGGAAGACTGCGGAAGCGTCAAGCACGCCACCGCGGACCTTGAAATCAAGAAGGATGAGACACGGCACTTCAGAGGACTCCAAGTCTCTGGGCGGAATCCAAGTCGAACAAGTGGCGCGGCGTGTTGAAGCGTCCTTTTTCAAAATTTTAATGACCTCGCTAATCTGGTCGACAGGTTTTTCGATTACATCCTCACCCCACGAGCGAAGCCGCTCGCCATAAGTGTAGTCGAAGCCCGCGCGATCTGGGGAAAGGAGTTGGTCAGCGTATTTTTTAAGTTCCTCAACACCCATTGGAAACCCCGGGATTTCCCCGTCCTTAGGCTCTGCGACCCGCACAAGGAGGTTTCTAACCTCACGGGTTGCGCCGCGCTGACTCTTAAACTCGCAACCACTATACCAGATTACCTCAAGAATCCTCCGCCACCCATCCGAAATAGTCTTAGCTCTCACAAACATGGATATAATATTTGATTGAAGTTTATAATCTATACACCATGAGCATCAAGCATCCGCTAATAAAGCCCGGGAAAGTTACTTTGAGAGCGTATCAGGAGGCTTTGATAGCCCGATCAGTCGAAAAAAACACTTTAGTAGTGCTGCCGACGGGATTGGGAAAGACCATGGTCGCGGTCATAATAGCCGTCCAAAGGTTGAGTGAGCATCCGGGTTCCAAGATTCTTTTTCTAGCACCCACCAGACCGCTCGTCGAGCAGCATAAAAAGACGTTTGATGATCTTACCAACATCACGGACTCGGTGATTTTGACTGGATTGATTCCGGTAAAGAAAAGGGGGGAGTTTTGGAGTGAAAACACATTGATTTTCGCGACCCCGCAAACAATTGAAAACGACTTGTTGAGGGGACTGGATTTAAGTGATGTTTCACTTGTCGTATTCGATGAAGCCCACAAGGCTATGGGAGAGTATGCGTACGTGTATATTGCGGGAAAGTATGCGAAAGCGTCAAAACACCAGCTCATACTCGGTCTTACAGCGTCTCCTTCCGCTCAAAAGGAAAAGATCGATGAGATAGTTAAAAACCTGTACGTAGAGCGGATTGAGGCTAAGACCGAGCAGGATGGGGATGTGAAACCTTATGTTGCTGACGTGAAAGTCAAGTGGGTTCAAGTAGAGCTTCCCCAAGAGTTTAAGAAACTCAAGGTTAAAATCGAGGAGATTTTAAGGGATAGAGTTGGAAAACTCAAAACTTTTGAATACCTTAAAAGCGCGGACTTAAGAAAGGTTAATAAGAGAACACTTCTTGCCATTCAATCAGAAATTAGAAAGGAGATAACTCAGGGCAAGGACTCGTTTCAGCCTGCGTCCCTTGTTGCCGAAACCATAAAAGTTAACCACGCACTAGAGCTTCTTGAAACGCAAGGACTATCCCCTTTAAACGAATATTTTGGGGGGCTTTCAAGCCAGAGGAGTAAGGCGGTAAAAAATCTTTTCGCTGACGCGAGGATGCGGGAAGTTGTGAAAATCGTACACGACCTGGTTGTGTTGGGGGTAGAGCATCCCAAGCTTGATGAGGTTGGAAGGATTGTAGCGGAATACAAGGATAGGAAGGTGTTGATTTTCAGCCAGTACCGGGATTCAGTGGAAAAGATTATTGAGCGGTTGAATGAGATGGATATTTTAGCACACGAGTTCATCGGCCAGGCTTCAAGAGGTGCGAAGTCGGGTATGAGCCAGAAAAAACAGGTTGAGGTACTGGATAAGTTCAGGAAAGGAGATTACACTGCCCTGGTTGCGACTTCAGTCGCTGAGGAGGGGCTTGACATACCGGCAGTAGACCTCGTCATATTTTACGAGCCAATACCCTCTGAAATACGCTCTATTCAAAGGCGGGGTAGGACTGGTCGCGGGCAGTCGGGGGAAGTCGTAGTTCTTATGGCCAAGGGTACGAGAGACGAAGGATACTTTTGGTCTTCGGTTCACAAGGAGAGGAAGATGGGGAAACTCGTTAAAAGCATGAGGGATGAAGGCTTCATAGAAACGGAGAAGCAAGTAAACGTTAGGAAGGAGGATAAAATTTTTCCAGGGCAAAAAAGCCTTTTAGAGTACGGCGTCACCTTTGGTGGTGGATTGAAAATCTATATCGACGGCCGGGAAAAAAGCAGGAAAATAATTGAATGGCTCTCCTCAAAAGCAACAATCGAAATTAGAAACCTTCCAGTCGGAGACTACCTAGTTTCGGATCGAGTCGCAATAGAGAGGAAGACGATAAACGATTTCCTCCAGTCCATGATAGATAAAAGGCTTTTATCACAGATGAGAGAGCTTTCAAGAAACTTTGAGAATGTGATAATGATTTTGGAGGGTACGCAAAATCTTTACTCGCAAAGAAACATACATCCAAACGCAATTAGGGGGGCTCTCGCATCAATCATGATCGACTTCAAAGTGCCGATAATCTCAACCGAGGACGAACAGGATACTGCAGCCATAATTTACGCTCTCGCGAAGAGAGAGCAGGAGGCTGAAGGAAGGCTTGTGGCACTTCGGGGTGAGCGGAAACCATTAACCTTGTTTGAACGGCAAATATTTGTCGTGGAATCGCTTCCAAACGTTTCGGCTGTTTTGGCTAGAAGACTTCTCACCCACTTCGGAAGCATTGAAAATATTGTGAAGGCGGGTGAAAAAGAGCTTATCAAGGTTGAGGGGATTGGTGGCGCTAAGGCGTCTGAAATCAGGAAAGTTTTGAAAAGCAGGTTTCAAAAAAAAGTTTAGTCCTTTAGGCCTTAAGTCCCATTTTTTAAAATTCCTTCTAAATTAGTAATTATGGAGGTTCTCAAATTCTATGTTTCTGAAGAGACCGCTGAGAAATTCAGGGAGAAGGCACTGAGGAAATACAAGTTCAAGAAGGGAGCCCTATCTAAAGCCGCTGAAATGGCGCTTTCCATGTGGATTAAAAAAAGGGAAGAGGAAGATCTGGGTGAATTATTAGATGAGTAAGAAAGTAAGCGATGATTTGAGGGAAGAGTGGAGTTCCATCATGAGCAATGAGGGGGAGAGGAAGAAAAACTTGAGTGAAATACAAAAGATGATAGACTCAGGCTCATCCCGGAAAAAAAGTGCAAGACTTCTTTTACGGCTTATCGCATACAGCCACGAGATTTCTGTTTCCGATGCATCGAGAATTTTAGGTATGGACAAAAAAATCATTTTAACTTGGTCTTTGTTGTTGAAAAAAAAGGGTTTCATTCAAATCTCAGGATTAAAAACAAATAACCCTGTGTTAAAGGCTGAGAGAAAGCTTTTAGAAAAAATAAAGCCCCCCAAGGAAAAAGAGGTGGGAGAGAAAAAACCGGTTGAGAGAAAAGATGATCAAGAAGTCAAGGAGAAAACTGAAGAATTAAAGAATAAGCAAAAAGAGCTTGAGCAAGAGCGGGGAAAAAGAGCTGAACTCGAAGAACAACTTAAAAACATTGAAAAACAACTTTCTGAAGACAATAAAGACAATGACCGGCTTGAAGAGCTTCGGAATCAATTGATGAAGGAGCGTGAAGAGCGGATTAGAATAGAGGAGCGTTTAAAAAAGGAGGAGGAGGTAATATCTCAAAAGGAGGCGGAACTTAAAAAACGTGATGCAAGCTTACAGGAGAAAGACTTCGAAATCCGAAAGCGCCTTGAAAAAATAGAGGAGGAGGAGGAGGAGCTAGAGATTTTATTCGGTGAAGAAAAAGATTTTGATAAAAAAAGAAGTAGATTAAAAAAGGAATTGAAAAAGATATCTGAAACAGAAAAAAACGTGGATAAAAAAGAGAAGGAGATAAGCGACCTTGAAGCTGAAATCTCCGAGAAAGGAAAGAAGCTTGAGAGGCTCGAACTCTCGATAAAAAGTCGGGAGGAAGGAGTAGAGAAAAAAGAGCATGAAGTCATTGAGAGGGAGGGGGATTTAGAGGGTCTTGAAGAAGAAGTATCCAAGAAACAAAATGAGTTAGTAGAGCATGAGAAGGAGTTGGAGAAGAAGGCTAAGATCTTAAGGAGGATAAAGCAGAAACTCACCCAGGAAAGAGCGGAGATAGAGGAGAAGGCGGAAGAACTTAAGAAGGCTGTGGAAGTCGTGATGGAGGAGGGAGAGAAGTTAGAAAAACGGATCAGCGATGAGAGCAGTACCCTTCGTGAGAGGCAGAAAAAGCTTCAAATAATATTTGAGAATGAATACTCAAAACTCTCTGGCGAGGAGGAGGGTGAGCTCGAAAGTTTTGATGATGAAGTCAGTCCACCTCCACCACCTGATATTCCACCTGAAAACTCCCCCCCTTCCGGTCCGCCCGACAATGAGGGTGAAGGCGAGGAGACACAAGGAGTGGAAGGCGAAGAGATAGTGGGGGAGAAGGAGTTTGAGGAAGCTATCGAACAATCCGAAGAGAAACAGGTTGATGAGGCCTCTGAGGTTGACGTGGAAGAACCAGTGGAAAGTAAGCCACCAATACCGGTTGAAGAAGAGTTGGTAAAAACAGAGGCCGGGCAAACTCCACAAGAAACCGCCACCGTTAATATTACTTCCACGCCGGCCGAGCCAGCAAGCCCCCCAGAACCCCCTAAACCTGAAGCTCCTACTAAAGAGATACCTTCACCCGAAACCCCAAGTGTTGAACCAGATGAAAGAAGGGTTGCGGAGCTTAAGAAAAAGGAGGCTCTTGAATTCATGGATGAGAAGGTGGAGGATACTCCGGCTAAAGAACCAGATAATCCCACCCCGAAAAAGTTGTTGGAAGACCTTAAGGAAAGAGGTCCGATAAGAGTTAGCGATTACATTAGGGAGAACAACCTCGAAAAAGCGGTAGTTGACGGTTGGATTAAGGATTTGAAAGGGAAAGGCGTAATTGAACTTCAGAAACACATTATCGGTGGATTAGAGATTAAACTCACAGCTCAACCTAAACAGAAAAAAACTGAGAAGGCTGAGAGTGAGGAGATCAAGCAGATTAGGGATGAGCTTCGGCGCTTAAGAGATGAGTCTAAGGAATAATGGACAGACCTCGTGAGGTTTTGATTTTAAAATCTGGAAGGTGCAGTTGGGGAAAGTGTATTTTCTGTGGATACGGTAGTATTTTCGGGGATATTGTGTGTGTTGAATCCTTGAACGTCAAGTTTGATGAGTTCTTCAAAAAGATTAAACCGGGCGTGAAAGAGGTTTGTGTTTATGGGAGTGGGAGTTTCTTTGACGAAGAGCAGGTTCCAAATGATTCTAGGGGACACTTCATCAGCCTTTGCAAGAAAAAGGGTATTGAAAAGATTACCGTTGAATCAAGACCTGAATTTTTAAGTGGAAAGTTATTGTCTGAGTTTAAGGGTTTTGACTATACAATATCCATCGGGCTTGAGGTGGCAGACGACAAAATACTTCGAAAGCTGAATAAGGGATTCAAGCTGAAAGACTTTGAAGAAGGTGCGAAGAAGATACACAATGCAGGCGGGAAAGTAAGAGCGTATCTTCCCGTCAATCCGCCGTTTGTAGGTGACGTGGAAAAATCAATTGACAAGTCCGTGAAATACGCCTTAAAGCATGCGGATTCTGTGGTTTTGATAAACACACTCCCACATGCTAATGCACCCTTGTTCGACTTTTGGGTTCGGGGGGAATGGAACTTTCTGAGTAAAGAGGATTTCGCGAAAGTAACTTTGAAGTGGGCGGACCACCCGAAAATCGATCTTGATTTCGAGACCTTCCGTTTCACACCCAAGTTTCCGAAAAGACTTAGGAAAAAACTCGCCGGAGTCGGGGAGGAATACCTCACTCACCCATACTTTGAGGTTTGGCAGGACTGGCTTTGCAGGTGGTATAAACCCCCGGAAAAACGAAGAACCATTTTGTTTCTGTCGTGCGCGTTCAAAAAACCCTACAGCGAGTCAGAAACCCACAAAAAAATAATCGAGGTCCTCAATGAAAGCGGGAAAAGAGGTAGTATACACGAAGTAATGCTGTCTAATGCCGGAGTAATCCCCAGAGAATTTGAAGACCACTACCCATTCAACGACTATGACTGGAGTGAAAAAAACGAGACTCCAGAAATACGGCTCAGATACGTTGAAGTTACGGGAAAACGAATAGGAGAGTATTTAAGCGCGCACAAAACATGTTATGACAAGTTTTTATGCTACCTGAAACCCGACTCAGACTCATACAAAGCGCTTGAAATGGCAGTTAGTGAGGTTGACGGGTCAATAAAGAATTTGTTGACCGGTGAAACCTATATGAAAGTTAGGGGTGGAAGCAAACCGTTAACACAGAATGAATCTTTAAAAGACTTGGAAAAAGGATTAGAAAATGAAGTGCGCTAAATTCCATTTAATCGGGGAAGACTCAGACTGGTATAAAATCCGAGTTCAAAAAGAAATTGAAGCCCACGGACTTGCAGGAAACGTCCTCGATTCAGGAGAAGGAAAACTAGTAATCGTAGTGGAAGGCGAGGAAGCAAAGATAAACTCCATGTACAACACGCTCAAGGAGGCAAGCCCATCCAACGTCGTCTTCAGTTTGGTGGAGTACGGGAGAATCAAAAAAGAGAAGACGAGGGAAGAGGAGAAATGGGATGAAGTAACCGAACTTTTAAGAGAGATTGAAAAGACTATGAGGCGTGTAAACAACAAGCTTGATGGACTGCAAGGAGTAGTTGTAAACTCAGATGAGCAAATGGAAGATGAACCAATTGTAAGCGAGGGGGAAGAGGAGGCTGAAAACGCCTTCGCCTTCATGTTCGGTTGAAATGGTAAAGCTTGAAGTAGATCTTAGAAGAAAAGACTCTGAAAAGTTCATCGAAATTTGCGGGGAAGCGAAAATCAAGCCCGATGACCTGCTTCACACTTTTATCAGTGCGGTTGTGGAATACTATTCGGAAACACCCCAGCTTTTACGTGAGTTTTCTGGCGAAAAATTTTTTCCCGCGCCGATAATGGAAACTGTTTACCGGTTTAATGAGAAAACCGGGAAGATTGAGAGGCTTGGGTTGACTGGGAAGGGAAAGCTTCTGAAACTTGAGGAGGCGACACCCAAAACCATTAAATCTGAGGTGGAATCCATGCAGGATTCTTTAAGGCATTACTTCAAATATTTAGAGGAACAGTAAGATAGCATGAAAGTTATTCCAGCAGTAGACATTTTAGGGGGTGAATGCGTGCAGCTTGTGGGAGGAGACCCTAAAACGAAAAAATCCTATGGAGACCCCATTGAGGTGGGATTGGGGTGGATTGAGAAAGGAGCGAGGATACTGCATATAGTTGACCTTGATGCGGCATTGGATATCGGAGAAAACCACAATACAATAAAAGTTTTCCGGAGTAAGACGAGCGCGCCGATGTTTGTTGGAGGGGGGATCAGAGACAAAAACAGGGTGGATGAGCTCGTGCACTTAAGTGTTGACAAGATAATTTTAGGTACCAACGCCATAGAAGACATTGGAAAAGACTTCGAGTTTTTAAAATTGGTTTGTGATTGGTACGGAAAAGAAAAATTCATAATCTCTGTAGACTCGAAAGACGGATACGTTGTTACTAAAGGCTGGCAGGAAAAGACTAAGATTAAGACTGGGGATGCCATAAGAGAGCTTGAACCATATTGTTGGGGTTTTTTATACACTGATGTTGATGTGGAAGGTCAGATGAAGGGGTCTCGAATTGAGAGAATACGAGAGGTTCTAGACGCGTCATCGCTTCCGGTGATAGCTTCAGGCGGGATTAAGAGCCAAAAAGAGATTGACGCTTTAAAGGCTGAGGGTGCTTGGGGTGTTATTGTAGGTAAGGCCTTGTATGAAGGGAAGATTCCTATAGAAGTTTTGGGTGAATACAGGTAAAACAAAAAGATGTTTGTTGACTCCCATTGTCATTTAACTTTTACTCAATTCGATGAGGATCGGGGGGAAGTAATTGAGCGTGCGGTCAAATCGGATGTTTTGATTGTGAATTCTATCGTAAGTCCCTTGGAAGTGGATGATGGATTAAAATTTTTGAGGGATTTTGATAACGTTTATTCAACTCTGGGTTTAAGTGCCTCCTGCTTAGATGATGGTGAGGTTGAGGAGACCATCAATCTTATAAGGCAAATGCGTGAAGAAATCGTTGGTTTGGGCGAGGTTGGGTTAGATTACTATTGGGTTAAAGGTGAGGGAGAGCGAGCGGTATTGAAAGAAAATTTTGGAAAATTTATCGAACTGTCGAAAGAAGTAGACCTTCCATTGGTAGTGCATTCCAGAGATGCGGAAGCCGACTGCATAAAAATGCTCGAAAAACATGACAAGCCCGCATTAATGCATTGTTTCTCGGGAAGGCTTGAGCAAGCTTTGAATGCTATTGAATTAGGGTGTCTGATTTCAATACCAACGAATGTGGTGTATGTTAAGAAAAGGCAGGAATTGGCAGGCGAGATTCCAGTTGAATCACTGGTTCTTGAGACTGATGCACCATACCTGTCCCCAACCCCAAAGACGAGGAACGAGCCCATAAACGTTGTCAAGGCTGCCCAGAAAATTGCCGAGATAAAGGGGATTTCAGTCGAGGAAGTTGAAGATTCCACTACAGAGAATGCGAAAAAGTTTTTCAGGATTTAAGCTTGCTTTTATTTCAACGCCTCCAATAAGAATAACCTTAAAATGGAAAACAATAAACCCTCAACGTATGCGAAAGCCGGAGTTGACATAAGACGCGAAGAGCTTGCAATAAAAGGCATTAGCGGTTGGTTGGAGAAGACTTTCAAGTTTCGGGAAGGGAAAATTGGCGCAGTAATGAAGGGGATTGGAGGCTACGCAAACCTAGTTGATCTAGGCGAATACGCGCTTGCAATGACGACGGACGGAGTTGGGAGTAAAGTACTGGTTGCTCAGGAATTGGATAAATACGATACAGTTGGTATAGACTGTATCGCCATGAACGTTAATGACCTGATTTGCGTTGGTGCCGAACCGATCGCTCTCGTAGACTACCTTGCAGTGGAAAGTGTTAATGAAAAGATTACTAGTGAGATTTCGATAGGACTGTATGAAGGCGCCCGGCAGGCTGAAATAACAATTGTTGGGGGGGAGACTGCGACACTGCCTGACGTGATCCGGGGTGTAGACAAGAAGGGATTTGATCTGGCCGGAACCGCGGTCGGAGTAGTGAAAAAGGATAAGATAATCACCGGGGGAGACATTATTGTGGGAGACAAGGTTGTTGGAATTCGAAGTAACGGCATACACTCAAACGGGCTTACATTAGCTAGAAAAGTCCTTCCGAAAAACATGTGGAGCCAGCTTTTAAAGCCAACCAGGATTTATGTCAGAGAGGTTTTAAGCATTATAGACGAGTTCCCAGTTCACGGGCTAGCGCACATTACGGGAAGCGCATATCTTAAGCTTCGAAGGATTACGGAACTCGGATTCATACTCGATAACCTGCCTGAACCAGGCATGATATTCAAGAAGATACAGGAGTTGGCAAACATAACAGACGAGGAGATGTACAAGACTTTCAACATGGGCATAGGATTTTGCGTTATCACAGACGAGGAAAGCGCGAAATCGATAGTCGAGAAATACAAAAGCGAATACAAGCTGGAAATAATCGGCACAGTAGTCGAAGAACCTGAAGTAACCATAAAAAGAGGAGACCTTGAATTTAAGTTGAAGTAAACCGAAATATTAGACTAGGTGAGATAAACATGCCTTTAACTGAAGTCGAAAAAATATGGATGAACGGTAAGCTCATAGACTGGGCTGATGCTAAAGTTCACGTGCTCACTCACGCCTTACATTATGGTAGCGGAGTCTTTGAGGGATTACGCTGCTATAATGCGAAGAAGGGTCCTGCAGTATTCAGGCTAGTCGACCATATGGAAAGGTTTTTAGATTCCGCGAAAATTTATTTCATGGACTTACCTTACACTATTGAACAATTGTGTGAGGGGGCCCGGGAGGTCGTTAGAGTCAACAAGCTTAAGGAGTGCTACATCCGCCCCATCGCATTTAGGGGTTACGGGGAGATGGGTTTGAATCCGTTAAACGCTGTCATAGACGTTGCGATTGCAGCCTGGCCTTGGGGTACTTACTTGGGTGAGGAAGGGTTGGAGACGGGAATCAGGGTTAAGATTTCCAGCTACGAAAGAATCAATGCAAACGTGATGCCGCCCGCAGCCAAGGCGACCGGACAATACATAAACTCCATACTTGCGAAAATAGAATCCTTAAAGGCGGGATACGATGAAGCGTTAATGCTCGACAACCGGGGCATGGTCAGTGAAGGACCTGGAGAAAATATTTTTATGGTTAAAGAAGGATTCCTCTACACGCCACCCGAACACGCAAGCATACTTCCGGGAATAACCCGGGACAGCATCATACATCTCGCGGGAGACTTAAACATCCCCGCCTGCATAACCGACATAGACCGAGGCATGCTCTTAACAGCGGACGAGTTGTTTTTCACCGGCACGGCCGCGGAAGTCACACCCATCAGGGAAGTCGACGGAATAGGAATAGGAAAGCCAGGACCAATCACGAAAAAACTCCAGAAAAAGTTCTTTGAAGCCGCAAAAGGAAAAGACAAGAAACACGAAGACTGGTTAGACTACGTTTGAAGTATAATACCACCAAAAAGAACAAAAAAGTGAGATAATTAGTGTTATCTGTAATTCCCGAGGGCGCAAAAGAAAATTAACCCCATTTTTTACTATCCTTCAATCTTGTTGTTTCTTCGTCTTTTTCCGGTTTCCGGAAAACATAGAGGTGTTCGTGCATGATTAGTAGGAAGTTTGATTCTTGGGATTTTTTTTTCCAGAAGCCGGTGGCTTTGCAGTTCCATTGTTGTTTGATTATGTCTTCTTTGAGTATGAATCCTGCTTTTAGGAAGGCTTGTAGGATTCTAGCTGAAATGGGGACATAGTGTTTATGTCTCCGGGTGTCGCCGATTAGTATTCCACAATATTTTCCTGATTTTAGGACTCGAATGCTTTCCTGAGCCACGATTTTCATTTCTTCTGCGAATTCGTTTAAGTCGTGGACTGAGGATAAATCGCCTTTAACTTGTTCTTGTGTGTAAGGGATGATATTCAAATAAGGAGGGTGTGTTGCTATCAAGTCTATTGATTCGTCTGATATTTTATCGAGATTCCGAGCGTTGCCAACATATGTTTTTTGCCCTGTTTCAGGGAAGTTTTCGTCTATCGAATCAAACCTTAATCGGTCTCGCGTTATCATTATTGCATCTGAATTGATATCTACTCCAATCCCGTTTCTTCCTAACAGCTTACATTCGATTAGTGTCGTTCCTCCGCCGACCATCTGATCTAGAACCGTATCGCCTTCCGTAGAATAACGTAGAATAAGGTTTCTTGGTATCTCGGGGGCCCAGTTCCCCCTATAATCTCCTCTATGGGTGGCCCAATCCCCTCTTTTCGGGAAAGACCACACTGTTGAACACTCTAGTTCGAAATCCTTTTATTTTTGATCTCCTAATCAGAGTTCATATTATGGATTTACACTTGTTCAACGAATCTATTTTTAGGCGTTATAAAAGCAATTCCCAAAGGATTAGAAGATTATCAGAGGATTGGTTTGAAGAACAGATGTATTGTCCAGCATGTAAGTGCGATAATCTGGAATCCTTTCAGAATAACACACCTGTCGCTGATTTTTACTGCCCAAAGTGCATGAGCCAATTCCAGCTGAAGAGTCAGTCAAATCCTTTTGGAAATCGAATTCTTGATGGAGCATATTCAAAAATGATAGAATCTATTCATAAAGGAGATCAACCCCACTTCTTCCTTTTGCACTATACACTCAATGATTGGTCTGTCTTGAATTTAGAAGTAATACCTAACTACTTTTTTTCAGAATCAATAATCGAGAAGCGTAAACCCTTAGCCCCAACAGCTAGACGGGCCGGTTGGGTAGGCTGTAACCTTCTCTTATCTAGGATTCCAGAAGACGGGAGGATTCAGACAATAACTGATTCAATAATCCATGAATCCAAAGAGGTGAGAACCAATTGGCTGAAAGTCTCATTTCTCAAGAATCAGAAATCCCCGAGTAGAGGCTGGATTACTGATATTATGTGGTGCATCAAAGACCTTGATAAAAAAGAATTCACTCTGGATGAAATTTACTCCTATAAGAACCATTTAGCCAAACTACATCCATTGAACAAGAATATTAAGCCGAAAATCAGACAGCAACTACAATTCTTGAGAGACAAAAAATACCTCAAATTCCTAGGAAGTGGGGAATACCAGCTAAAAAAAAGATAATAGCTTTTAAATTTAGAATCGATCTGGATCACATGAAAAGATTTCTTATTATTGGCGATAGAGGAAAATATGGTTGGATGATAGATTTTGTAGTCCTGTGGATAGGTCAAGCAAAAAATGAGAAACACGCCTTATACCAGTTTAAAAAAATCATAAGTAGAGAACCGCATGATGTCTATAAGATAATTGAGATATGCAACGAAACTGAATTTCTATCATATAGCGGTTTCTAGTTTATACGGGTCGAAGTATACTAAATCATTCTCAGTAACCATCTTTTCGACTCCTTCAAAATCCATTAATTTAATTTCAACTCCTTGAAGTAATTCGCTGGCTTTACGTAATGCCTTTTCGTTCACGATATTGGGATTTTTGTAACGACCGAATGGTACATTAAACTCTCCCTTCGAGTTTTCTCGATATAATCCATTAAAGCAGGTTTTATTCAGATACAAAAACATGGCTGATTCCTCAATTCCCCCAGACTTTGAATTGAATCGATCACGTATTGAATAGAAATACTCCTTGGAATGGTTCTTATCATGGATCTGAAGGAAGTCGATAATATCGCCAACCGAATCCCTAACATTAATGTAACAGTCAACAAGGGTTTTATTAGAATCGGATAAGACTATCTTTTCCGGAGAGAACTTCTGTTTAACATAATAAAAGACTGCTCCGCCTCCGATAAATGGTTCAAAATAGCTGTTAAAATCGGGGGGAAAATAATGTTCAAACTGTTTCAATAATTGAGATTTTCCGCCCGCCCATTTTACAAAAATAGGAATTTCATATCCGTTCATATGATATATCATTTGTGGGGAATTCTAATAAAAACCCACAGAGTCCAATAAAAAAATAAAAATATTGTGGCTCGCAACTCTTCACCCTATCGAGCTTGATTCGACTTTTCGAGTCTTGGTTGTTTAAAAAGTGGCTAAACGGGAAATCCTTCGGATTTCCCCAAGTTTTCTCCCTACATTCGTAAACTGAGTTTACTCACATATGTTAAATCCTATCGCGGAGAGTATATCTGTTGGTAATGATTTATTTTTTGAAAAAGTCATTGTGCTTGCTTCTATGGAATTCTCTGACGTCTTTGGTGTGGTAAGTTTTGGTCAGAAGCATGTAGCTGAAGACGAAATTGGGTTGTTTGAGTAGTCAGTTTATTACTGTCCCAGTAAAGGATTCCCCATTTATCACGTCTTTTAGGTTTTCTAAGTCGTGCCCGTGAAGGATTATGGTTTTTACTTTTGAGCGGATTATTGACTCTACTGCCATCTTGTCCATGAGCGCGTAGTTGCCGGGGGATTGGGGGATGCCTTCTACCAGCGTTAGTAGTTCATCGGCCGACATTTCCTCGATAAGGGTTGCGTCACTAAATTTCTTCGGGTCTTTGTTGTAGACGCCGTCGATGTTGGAGGCGTTTATGAGAAGGTCCGCGCCAACTGTTTCGGCGAGTTGTGCGGCAACAGCGTCTGTCGAGTGTTTGGGGTCGGTCCCTCCCATAACCACGATTTCTTTCGACTTGGCCTGCGCGATCGCTTCCGCTACTGTCTGAGGTATCTGCCTGTTTGCCCGCTTCCCAATCGCAGATGAGAGTAGAAGCGCGTTCAAGCGGGTGGCGTAAATGCCAAGCCAGTCAAGAAGTTCGTCAGAGGCGTCAAGTTTTCTTGCGGCTTGCTGGTATTTCCTGGCGATTTTTCCCCCGCCCACAACCACGTAAACCTTGTGCCTTTGGGTTAATTCCCTTAAAAACTCTGCGACTTCCTCTAGAAAACTCGGATCTATTTCATCAGGAGCTAGTATGCTTCCCCCCAGCGAGAAAACAATCTTCATCGTATTTTATTAGCCTTGTGTAAATAAAATAGCGGAGAGTTTAAGGTGAGTGGATTACTTGATTTACTGGTTTTCGGGGATACGGCAATAGACCATTTTTATGAAGTGGACTCGTTTCCAAAGACGAACACTGCAGCTGAAATATTTAATAGTCGAAAGTTTTACGGGGGTATGGGAGCAAATACTGCCGTTGTTGCGAAATCTTTGGGTTTGAGTGTTGGTCTTGTCTCGGTTATTGGAACGGATGTTGAAGACTACCGGAGGTACTTGGATAACTTGGGGATTGAATTACATTTGAAGGGTGTTTTCGGAGACACGACTCAATCGCTTTTCTTCAAAAATAACGGCTCGCAAATCAGTTTCTTCTACAAGGGAGTGACCGAAAAACTAGATGAATTAGAGCCGGGCAAAACATTTGAAAAAGAATTGATTAAGCGAACTAGCACGGTTTATCTCGGAAGAACATACTTAAACTTGCAGAAAAAAGTTGTAAAGTCGTGCAGGAGCAAGCTTTTAGTATATAATCCGGGATATGGAGTTTTCGAGTTTACGACCATACCTGAAGACTTCAAGCAGATTTTGTCTAAGACTTCCGTCTTGATTTTAAACCAGCATGAACTAGACCACCTTATGGCTTTAGGTTTTAAGATTGGGGGTTCTCACGGACCCAAAACAACGATTATTACCAAGGGGGCTAAAGGTTGCTCGGTTTACGGTAGAAACACTGAAGTTGATATCGGCGGTTTTAAAACGGACGTGATTGACGCTTCAGGCGCAGGTGATGCCTTTAATGCAGGCTTTATCGCCGGGCAGGTTAAGGGTTATGACATCTTCGATTCCGTAAGATTTGGGAATGCGACTGCGTCATTTATTGTTGAGGCGTGGGGTTGTCAGACAAATCTTGCCGACTGGGATAAAGTCAAAAACAGGTTCAACAGCATAAAATGAGTGAATGGATTGCGTTTGATTGTGTTGGAAAGAGTGTTGAAAAGACAATTGATTTGTTGTTCAAGTCTTTTAATCTTAAATTTTGGCTTAAGCTTGCATTAGTTGTTTTTTTAATAAATGGGAGCGTTGGAAACAGCCTTAATTTACGTTTTTATGAATTTGATTCTGGGAATTTTGATTTGATGCAGTATCTCCCCATCTTGATTGTAATTACACTATTGCTCGTATTGATTGTTGTTTTTTTCACTTTTATCGGGAATGTGGCTGTATTTGTGTTTCTTGATTCTGTTTTGAAAAAAAGCGTTAAACTAGTGGATGGATTGCACGAGAATCTTGGCCGGGGATTAAAATTGTTTTTGTTTATGATTTGTTTGTCGTTAATTTTCATTGTTTTCACGGGAATTTTATTCATTCCATTAATACTTATTTTACAGTTACTGTCAGGTGGTTTGAAATTCGCACTAATTTTAGTTTACGGTTTCATTGCATTCATAATTTTATTCACAGCCTTGATTTTTTTGAGTGTTGTGGGTTTATTCACGGTTGATTTTGTAGTACCCTTGATGTATAGTAAGGGGGAGGGTATCCTCGACTCTTGGAAGAGTTTGTTGAAGGTCATAAAAAAGAATCAAGGACAATTCGTGATGTATGTGATTGCGAGAATACTATTAGGGATTGCAACCGGGATTTTATCCGCAATTTCTGGTTTCATCTTGGTTTTCATTCCATTTTTCATTATCGGGATTATTGTTGCAGTTATCTCTGAATCGGGAAACTTACTATTTTCAAATCCAGCAATACTTGTTTCTTCCGGAATGATAATATTTTTAATAGCGATGGTTTTAGGATATTTGATGTCAATAATCCTACTTCCAATATACGTATTCTACAGGTATTTTAGCCTTATTTTCATAGGAAAAATCATTCCAGAACTTGAGTTTTTCAAAGGGGAAAAAGAGGCTGATGAACCGAAAGTAAAGAAGGAACTTTACGTTGAGGTTGAGTGAATGAAAGCATACGTTGTTGGAGGATCAGGTTACACGGGTCGTGAGCTTATAAGAATCCTCGAATCTCATCCGAAAGTCGAAGAGGTTAAGGTGTCCTCTACGAGATTTTCCGGGAAGAAAGTGTCTGACGTTCATAAAACTCTCACGACAAGCCTTGTTTTCGAAGAGTTTAATGCATCAAGTGCAAATAGTTGCGACGTTGCTTTCTGTTGTGTGCCGCATACTAAGGCCATGGAGATCGTAAGTGAGCTTGAAACAAAGGTTATTGATTTGAGCGCCGACTTTAGGTTGAAGGATGTTTCAGTCTATGAAAAGTTTTACGGTGTCAAACACTCGAATCCAAAACTCGTGGAAAATGCGGTTTACGGTCTTCCAGAGTATTATCGCAAGGAGATTAAGGATGCCAGGATCGTTGCAAATCCGGGGTGTTATCCCACTGCAGTAGTGTTAGCTGTGAGGCCTTTAATTGAATCCTTTGACGTGCAAAGTGTAATCGCGGATGCGAAAAGCGGGGTTTCAGGGGCGGGAATGGTTAAGGAAGATGAGTATCAAAAGTTTGTGGGAGATGAGAATTTTAAGGCTTACAAGCTTACAACACACCAGCACGCTCCGGAAATAGATCAGGAGGTGGGTTTTCCTGTTTTTTTCACGCCGCATCTCGCCCCCTTCGATCAGGGAATTTTCACAACAATACACGCCTTAACACTTGCAAATCCGCAGGAAGTTAAGAGATGCTATGAGGAAAAATACAAGGATGAACCATTTGTGAAATTAGTAAAAGAGCCTGATGTCGCCTCCGTCAGAAATACGAACATGTGCCAGATTGGGGGGTTTGAATCCGACGGGAAACGGTGTGTTATCACTTCTGCAATTGACAATCTGGTTAAGGGAGCGAGCGGACAGGCAGTGCAGAACATGAACCTGATGTTTGGATTCAAAGAGACGATTGGTTTAGTGTAAGATTAACAAAGGCGAGTAAACGAAGCTACGAGCGTAGCGAGCAGTTTGGGGAAATTTGAAGTTTCCCGTTTAGTCGCTGTTAACTGAACGAAGCCAAAGGGGTGAGGAAAGTCCCATAAGGGATGTAGAGTTGCGAGCCGCCGCCTTAGATTATTAATGATAGGCTGATGAGATTCCAACCTGTAAGTAATTCACAGAGGTGGCAGCGGTATACGCAACCTGACATGATATTACTTGAATCATTGTAGTTGAAGACTGTGTTACATGTGTTATTGTCTCCTGTTGTTGCATCGCCGTCGTATATGTCGTAGTATGCACCCCCTGAGATATTGTTAAAACAAAAGTAGTTATCATACAATGCATTCCCTGTGCTGAGATTGTCAATGTAAGAGCCCCAAGTATTGTAATCTGCAGTATTGTTGATTAAAGTGTTATTAGTTGATTCTAAAATTATTATACCTGCACTGTTGTTCCTAGCTGTGTTTGATGTCAATGTGTTGAAATTACTAGATGATATGAGGATAATCCCTCCCTCATCGTTGTTAGTTACAACATTATTAGATAGAGTATTGTTACTCGACAACTCAAAAAACATGCCATATTCGAAATTCGATACATTACATTTTTTAACCGTTACATTACTCACATTTAGTCCAACAATACCAAAATAAAGCCCTTTTCCTTGTATTTTATGTCCACGACAATCTAACGTTATGCTGTCGGTTCCAACGATTAATCCCTCCAACGAATCCTTATCAGAGCAATTAAGGTCGGCATTCAAACTAATGTCGGACGTTAAAATCTCACCGCAGGGGACACAGGGATTCACACACCCTGTCGTGTTCGTGTCATTGTATTTGTAGGTTGTGTCACAGGTGTTGTTTTCACCTAGCGTGTTACCATTTATATAGATGTCATTGTAGATAGTCCGTTGTAGATTATTAAAACAAACGCGATTACCATACAATTTATTTTCCATACTTGAATTATCAATGGACAAACCATGACGTAGATTATAGTTGACTGTGTTATTACTAAATGTGTTATTGAAACTATATGGAATAAGTTTTATTCCAAGTCCATTATTGTTAACTGTGTTTTCTTCGATTTGAGTATGGCTAGATGATTCGAGATATATTCCCTCATCATCATTATTGCTCACCGTGTTGTTTATTATTAAGGAATTAGTAACTGTATCGAAGAAAACACCAACATCATTTCCAATAATACTATTATTGAAAAGCTTATTGCCAGTTGACAAGAAAGAAAAAACACCATAATCGCCGTTAATAATTGTGTTAGATATTATTGAATTGTAGTCACTTGACGGGCGCATGTATATACCTTCGTCATTATTGGATATAGTGTTATATGAAAGAATATTACCATCCGACTCATCAATAACGATGCCATCATCGCTATTATCATTGATAAAGTTGCCAATAATCGAGTTATTGTGTGACCCAACAAGATAAATCGCTTCTGCACTCCCGTTAATAATAGTATTGTTTAAGATTGTATTGCTTTCACCCAAAAGTATCCCTATGCCTCCATTGTTATTTGTGAGAGTATTAGATGTGACATTGGTTAGATTTGATGAAAAAATGAGGATAGTACCCTCACTAAAACTCAGAGTATTATTGTAGAGGAGACAATTATTCGATAAATCTAGGAATATGCCGTAGTCAAAATCCCGGATTACACAATTCTTTATTGTAACGTTTGAAATATTATGAAGCTGGATGCCAAAGAAGAACGGCTCACCTGAATCATTCAATGACTCATTTCTAGAAATCAAATAACCATTACAGTCAAGTGTGATATCGTCAACACCCATTATCAAACCATGGCCACCGCAGTCAAGATTCGAAGATAAGTTAGTGTCCACAAGGATTGTGTCTCCACAAGATACAGCATCAGCTACGGAGATAAGAAAAACAAGTAACACAATACACCTAAAGAACCTACTAGTTACGCCCATATTATCCACTAGAATTGAGGAATTTAATACTTACAAAAAAACATTTATTGTTCAGCGGTGAGTTAACATTTCAGTGAACACATAATATTCGTTAGAGTCATCGAGACTTAAAGTCGAGGATGGCTCATTTGTCGTCGGCAAACTCCGACAATGTTTGGGTTCAAGGAGACGATTGGTTTAGTGTAAGTGTTTTTTCTGGGTCTTCCAGCTTCCCCTTCTGAACCAGGCGACTGCAACAATAAATGCGATTAGGGATGAAAATAGTATTCCGTACCATATTCCTTGGATGCCCATGGTTCTTGAAAAAATGTATGCTAGTGGGATATTGAATATTATCACCCTGATTATTGTTAGGGCGAGCGATGGTAGGGCGTGGCCGGAGCCTAAGAAAGCCCCTGAGATTACAATGCTTACGCCTATGAAGAAATATGAGAGGGGTACAATCCTTAGAAAGCTGGATCCGTATGAGACGACTAGGGGATCATTGTTGAATAGCATGATAATCTGTTTTGAAAAGATTATGAAGAATAATCCGAGTATTGCCATGCAAGCAGTGGCAAGAAGCCCTGCCTTATAAGTCATTTCTTCAGCCCGCTTAAATTGCCCGGCACCCACGTTTTGACCGACTAGCGATACTACCGAGATTGAGACTCCAAGTGCTGGGAGGATTGCAAGACTATCCAGGCGGAAGCCGATCCCAAAGGCTGCGAGAGCTTCAGTCCCGAAACCGGCAACAATTATTGTTAAAAGAAACATGCCAATACTCATTGAAAGGTTCGAAATAGATGATGGTACTCCAACACTGAATATACCCTTCACGTATTCGAGGTTGAAGGAAAACTTGTGAAGCTTTATCTTAAGCCAAGTCTTATCCATGAAAAAGTAGGCGAATATTATTAGCATCCCAAAAGCCCTAGCAGCAATAGTCGCAATAGCCGCCCCCTTAACACCCCAACCCAAAGTGAAAATGCAGATGGGATCCAAGATGATATTTAAGATGGCTGCAGCCCCCATACCGTACATTGGAAACTTCATCTCGCCTTCACCACGGATTATGCTGTTTCCGACCATAGCCAGAAAAAAGATGGGGGAACCGAGAAGAATGATGTGGATGTAGTCAAGTGCCAGATCATTTACGACTTCTGTCACACCCATCAAAGAGAAAAGAAAACCTGTGGAGGCAATACCACCGACCATGAAAAAAATTGAGAGGACAAATGCGAGAACAAGAGCGTGTTCCGCGACCTCACCTGCCTTGACGTAGTTTTTCGCCCCGAAACATCGGGCGATTAAGGAGGTTGAGCCGACACCCAAACCCGTTGCAAGAGAGATTATGAGAAATACTACTGGAAAACTCACACTTACCGCGGCAAGTGCGTCTGCGCTTATTTTCCCGACAAAGTATGCGTCAACAATGTTGAAGGCGCTCTGCAATGCGAAGGCGACGACCATAGGCCATGACGTCGACAAAATAGTCAGTAAAACAGACCCTTCAGTTAGATCCTTAGCCATCCAAGAGAAAAGGTAGTAAGCCTTAAAAAATCAGTCGTTCCTCTTAGCTTCAAGTTTCAGAAGTTTCCCGTGCAAATCCCGAAGAAGGGGTACCCCAATGTCCTCATCGATTTTCCCAGACTTGATTTTACGCTTCAAAAGCTTAATCTGCTCGGAAACCTCCCTTATCTCGTATTCAAGACCTGAAGCAACCTGTCTTTTAGTCTGCTCTTTAGGGACTTGTTTTCCGATAACATCCCAAAGCTCGGTATAAAGGTCTTTTTCACCGCTTTGTTCAAGTTGTTTTTCAGCAAGCCTATACCAGGCGGGAAGAGTTGAAGATCGTGTATTTATAACTTCCATAAAATCCGAGAAATCCACTTTCCGTTCGGGCTTGCCCGAAAGCGCCTCAGCCCAAGGCCGCTCTAAAGCCAAATCCACGCAAGTTTTAACGTCCGCTGAAGAAAAACCCTCCATGAATCCAGACAATTTCTTGAAATCCAATCCAGTTTCAACCTGCTTGCCCTGAGTGTGTAAACTAAGAATCTCGGACCTCGTTTCAGCATCAGGGGCTGAAACAAAAACCTGTTCCGTAAACCTTCCAGCACGTCTAAGCGCAGGATCAACAGCCCACGGAGCATTCGTGGACGCCAAAACCATGACACCATCACGGTCTTTGAATCCGTCTAATTCAGTTAGAAACTGGTTTACAAGAGTCCTAGATTTACCGGCAGCCTCTCGTCTCGGTGCTATCGCATCAATCTCATCAAAGAATATTATTGAGGGAGTGTTTCGAGAAGCACGCTCAAAAATCGCGTTAAGCCTTCGCTCGCTTTCACCCACTTCTTCAGAGAGAATGTCAGTGATTTTCACGTTGAAAAAAGTTGCATTACATTCTCCGGCAGTAGCCCGCGCAAGATATGTTTTACCGCAACCGGGGGGGCCGTAAAAGAGGATTCCGCCTCCCACATCGCGAGAGTACTTCGCGGAAAGTTTTGGTTTGGTTAAAGGGTAAACTATGGTTCTTTTGATTTTTTCCTTGGCTGAAGACAAGTCCGCAACATCCTTAAACTTTAATTTGGGCTTGATTGCAGCCTCAATACCGCCAGCATACTTCATGATGTCTTCCAACATGTTTGAGAAAACCTCAGCCTCACCACTCTCATTAATCTGGGTTAAAGCAAGCTTAAACCAGGGTGGAAGAGAACTATTCCGCTCTTCTATTGCGGAAATAAAATCTTTTTGATTTGCCTTTCGAGCCGTCGTGCCGGAAAGAGCCTCAGCCCAAGGCTTGTCAATCGCGTCATCGCATACAGCTTTAATGTCAGCGCTAGAGTATCCTTCAGTCAATTTTGAAAGTTGCTTGAAGTCGACGTTAGAGGATATTGGACGGTCCCGAGTATGGATTTCGAAAATCTTTTCTCGAACATCCTTCCCGGGAGGTGGAACATATATCTGGTCGGTTAAACGTCCAGCCCGCCTTAAGGCAGGATCAACATCCCAAGGAGTGTTAGTAGAAGCCAAGACCATGACACCTTCACGGTCTTTGAAGCCGTCAAGTTCTGATAAAAACTGGTTTACCAAAGTCCGGGATATTCCGGCAGACTCCCTTCTGGGAGCCAGGGCATCAATCTCGTCGAAAAATACGATTGCCGGAGTGTTTTGGTAAGCGCGTTCGAAAACATACTTAAGGTTTTTTTCAGGGTCTCCAATCTCGCTTGAAAGAATGTCGGTGACTTTGATGTTGAAGAAGGTTGCATCACATTCGCCGGCAGTAGCCCTTGCAATGTAGGTTTTCCCGCAACCAGGAGGACCGTAGAGTATGGCACCTCCACCAACCTTTTTCTTGTATTTCCTGGCAATCTCCGGTTTAACGAGAGGATTGATGATTGAGTTGGTGACCTTATCCTTGACATCCTCCATATTCGCAACATCAATAAACCTGAGTTTGGGCTTAACCTCCTGGTCAACACCGCCCGCATGCCTTAAAATTTGACGCGACAAATCAGCAAACAACTCGACTTCCCCGCTTTTCCTGATCTGCTTTTCAGCCTGCTTGTACCAGGCAGTCAAAGAACTAGGCCTTACACCCAAAACAATCAAGAAATCATTCATAGTCGCCTTACGCGCGGGAGCGCCCTTTAAAGCCTCCGCCCAAGGAATCTCAAGAGCATCATCACAAACAGCCTTGATATCGGCACTGGAATAACCTTCAGTAAGCTCTCCAAGCTTTTCAAGATCTACTTTAGATGAGACGGGCCGCTTTTTCGTGTTTAATTTGAAAATCTCGAGACGAGTCAAGTAATTTGGGGGGGGGATGAAAATCAGATCCGCAAATCTTCCAGGCCTTCTAAGGGCGGGATCAAGATCCCATGGAACGTTAGTGGAACCAAGAATTAGAACATTCTCGGAGTAATTTTCAACGCCATCCATCTCCATTAAAAACTGGTTCACTATAACCCTTGAACTAGATCCTGCACTGTCACGCCGCTCAGCCAACGCATCAATCTCGTCGAAAAACAGGATGCAGGGAGCACTCTTGCTCGCTGTCGAAAAAACCTCGTGAATGTTTTTTGCTCCGGCCTCATCACCCCCTGAAATTATGTCTGAAGTGTTTATGTTAAAGAAGTTTAGTCCGCATTCACCCACAGTAGCCCGTGCGATATAGGTTTTACCGCAGCCGGGAGGACCGTAAAAGAGAATCCTTCCCCCGCCCTTCTTCTCATATTTTTTAGAGACTTCAGCGTGTTGGAGGGGGTAGATTATTGCCTCCCTAATCTTCTCCTTAACCTCCTTTAAATCCGCAACGTGAGAGAAGTTTATTGTGGAGGCCTCAATCGGAACCGAACCTCCGGCACCCATCTCAGTTGAAAATGAGATGGGTTCAAGCTTCACTTCAGAGGGAAAGCCAGTCTTAAGTCTCTTGTAGCCTTTCGGACAGGCGAGATATTTTATTTCCGTTGCAGGACCCTCTCCGCCCTTATGCTCAATTATTGCATAGGGTAAGTACACAAGTCCCTTAAGTATTACTTTTCCACCGAAAAATTGGCCTAACACCTCAGCAACCCTGTCGTGGTTGAATTGAATCGGATCTTTTATGTAATCATCATCTCCCATATCGGATATGTGCAAAGCAGCGCCTATATCATACCTTAGGTTTGAAAAAATTGGGAGGTGAAAACCCAACCGTACATAATACCGGTGCATTATTATGTCGTCTTCAAGGTAGTATCTTAGGAAATTGAATAGCTGACTTGACTCCCTCTCATAAGTTTCGATGAAACCTTCGTTTTTAAGTTCAGCGACCACTTCACGATCAAGTTGGTTGTAGGGAATGCTCCCATACTCGTATAATTGGCCTAATGTGGTGATTATCACATCCTTGTAGTCGATTATTTGCCGTACTAATCCGTCTTTAACAAGCTTGGGATCCTTGAATATGCTCCCTCTTTTAGTGTAATATAGGTCACAATGTGATAAGTCGACGTAAAAATTGTTTTCTCTCCGGTCAAAAGAAGTTGTCTTGAAAAAAACCCCTTTTTTTACTTCCTCAGTCCTCAATACCTTAAAAACTCCTAAGGGTGCATAACGTTTTGTTACGGACCCTTGAGCGGATTTCAATATTTTTTCTTCAATGTCTTCAGGTATTGTGAAGGCCTGGGTTTGAACTTTTGTAATCTTCATGATGTGAAAGGATATTTGAGTTTGTTTTTTTATATGACGTGATTGTATTTTTAAATTCAGGTGAAGATATTTTAAGTGTTATTGTTCTTTGAGGTTGGTTTATGGAATTATTCAAGAAAAATATTGGAGATTACTTGGACGTTTTGAAGACGCCGATTGTATTGTTAATTTCTTTGTCTGTTATTCAATTTGTGGTGAGAGTAATAGGGTATTTTCTGAAAAACGGGATAATAAGAATTCTGGGGTGGGTTATTCTAGCATTTATGGGATTGTTCTGGCTCCTCATCCTGATTTACGTTAGCTGGATAGTAGTCCACTCGAAAAGATGGGATGCAATGAATACCCTTTTTGCGGGGGTAATTTTTGGATTAATCGGCGGATTGGTCGTAGGAATCGGCCTTGTTTTTGGAAATATTGTAGCCTTGATACTTTCCGATAGTTGGACTCTGTTTAAAGTCGGGGTCTGGTCTGTTGTGATAATGGTTTTAATACCGATAACAATGTGTGTTTTCGGAGGGTTTATATCCGGGATAATTGGTATATTATTGGAAAACAGGGGGTAAAAAAAATGCATGTAGACTATGGAGTGTGTGTGAAAAAAGGAATTGATGTATTCAAGGATAATGCACTAGCTTTTATCATAGCGACATTCATTGCAATAATTGGTATGATACCAGTCATCACTGCACCACCTCTTATCGCAGGTCTTTTTTACATGGCAGACAAGGGAATGAAGGGTCGGAAAGTTGAGGTAAGCGATATCTTCGAGGGATTAGACTATCTTATACCATCACTTATTTATGGATTAATCGTCCTTGTAGGACTTATGGTCTTCATAGTTCCTGGCGTAGTGATACTAATCCTTGGAATCTACGCCATGCCAATACTAGTAATAGACAAAGTTGACGGGCTTACAGCTGTTAAAAAGGCCTTGAACTTTGGTAAAGAAAACTTCCTCGATGTTTTAGGAGTGTCATTTATGACAATGGTCCTCTTTATTGTAGGAGAATCCGTATTTATGGTCGGAAGCCTTATAACGATTCCAATTGCGATTATTGCGATAACAAAGGCGTATGAAGTGTCAATGAGCTAGTTCAGCAGGGTGTTGGTTGCACCCTTATTCTTATTGTTTTTTGTGTTTTATTTCCACTGATTTTATTTTTCCACCTCGGTCGGCGATGGATGTTACAACTATGTTTAATGCCTGGTCTACTGCAAGCTGGCTTTTCCCGGTGACTTCGATGAACAAGTTTTTTGTTTCTTCAGTAATTCTTGTTAATTCCCCGTTAATGATTGGTGGAAATGATAGGACGTTTTGTTGCGAGTCCACGATGATTGGGTATTTTTCGGCTCCTTCAAGTGTGAATGCGTAGTCTACGCCCTTAGGGTGTTTTTCCAAGATTTCGATTAAATTCATTTCATCTTGAGTATCCAAGGGTATAAAAGAGATGCTGTCTGGTTTGACTGCCTTGTAAGTGTAGGGTGGAGTGAGTTTGTCGGAATCATGGACTCCTATCGCAACCTTAACCCTGTTTCTTCCGTGAGTTGTGTGAAGCTTTTCCTGAACGTTCATAAGAGAGCGTAACCCAAAATCGTTTATTTTAACGCCGTCTATTTGGGCTGCGCAAACAAAAGGCCTGATTTTTTCAACTGAGGGGTCAACATACAGTGTTATGTCAGATTTTAAAACTTCATAATCAATAAAGCCTTTCTCAAGGCCGAAAAAACCCTTAAACGCGCGTACGAAACCTTCTATACTTAGCATGTCAGGCCTGTTTGGAAAAACCTCTAAAACCATTTTTTCTTCATCAATTTCCTCAAGGCTTACTCCAATCATGGGGATAGATTCCTCAAGCTCGGTTAGTGACAAATCCTTTCCCCCCAGAAGGTTAAGCAAATCTTCTGTTGCGAATTCTACTGTTGGCATTTTGTACTTTTTTTAACTCATTCAAATACATTCATATTAGGACGAGGTGATTTAAATGAAGGTTCTTATCGCGGGGGGAGGGACTATGGGACGTGAAATTGCAAAAGCCCTTCCAGACCATGAAATAATAATTATTGAGGAGAATCCTGACGTATGTAACAGGGACTCAAACGAACTTAACGCGACAGTACTGTGTGGAGACTGCAATAAAGTACATATGCTCAAAGAAGCCGGCTTTGAAGATGCGGGGGCAGTGATTTCGGTGACAAACAGCGATGAAGTAAACCTTCTTTTAGCCCTTTATGCGAAAAAACACGGAAAGCATGTTATCGCCCGTGTGAAAGAAGATGAATACATTCAACTTTTCGAGGATTATGGTATTGATCACATAATCTCCCCTGAAAAACGCGCTGCATTGGATATTGCAAATAAAGTTGTGTGGGATTAAGTCAAATGCCTCTTCTAGATTCAGAAGATTTAAAAATCGCGCTTCGAGATTTAACTGGAATATTCAAGATTGCATGCATTATAATGCTCATACCAATCTTGTTCACAATTTATTACAGTCAGGATAAGAGCCCCCTCAATTTAGTATTAAGGTCTTTGGTTTTTACGGTGCCGTCTCTAGTTTTTCTGATGTTGTATAAATATTTTAAAAAATTTTATGTGATAGACAAGCAAACCCAGACAAAACACGCATTGATTTCAGTGTCAATAGCATGGCTAGTGTTTGCCGCAGTAGGCTCACTCCCTTTTATGATCCGGGGGACTTTGAATCCTGTAGACGCATTTTTTGAGAGTATGAGTGGTTGGTCAACTACGGGTATGACCATGATAGAATACCCTGAATTGTTGTTTGGAGGTAACGAAGACATTTTATTTTACAGGAGTTTAACACACCTTGTTGGTGGAGTTGGAATTATTGCATTAGGACTTATGATCCTGATACACTCTGGAACTGCAGCCATGACTTATTATTCCTCTGAAGTGGGATCCCATAGGATTAAGCCGGGCATAAAAAATACTGTTTACGAGACTTGGAAGATTTACCTTCTTTATACACTTGCGGGTGTTGTATTGTTTTATCTCGCAGGGATGACTCCCTTCGACGCCTTAAACCACGCTTTCGCAGCGATAGCCACTGGTGGTTTTTCAACCCACAGCAAAAGTATTGCGTATTTCGACAGCGCAATGATTGAAGTCGTGGCAATATTTTTAATGTTGATAGGGAGCATCAGTTTCCTAGTGCACTACAGGTTTTTCATTGGAGACTACAAGTATTTTCAAAAAAACATTGAAACAAGGTATATGTTCACCATAATCTTGATTGCTACGTCAGTCATATCATTATCTTTTTTACTATCAAACGACATTATTGGAGTTAATGTAGCATCAATCTTTGATGTGTTTAGAAAAGCTGTTTTTCAGGTCGTATCTTCAGTCTCATGCACTGGATTTTCAACGGTTAACGCTGGAGACTGGCCGCCTTTATCACAAACGGTTCTCATGGTCTTAATGTATACTGGAGGATTCTACGGGTCAACTGCGGGAGGTATAAAGCTTCTCAGGCTTGCAGTGGTGGTTAAGGCCATCCATTATACCACAATGAAGATGGCACTGCCAAAATCTGCGGTTGTATCACTAAAAGTTTCAGAAAAAACTATTGAAGACAAAGAGATATTGTATGTCCTGGGGCTTTCAATGGCATATCTAATGATATCAATATTGGGTGCGGGAATTCTCATGGCCCTTGGATACGATGGATTAGACAGTATGAGCGTGAGTTTGTCTGCCATGGGTAATGTGGGTATTGTGTATATCACTGGTGATTCATGGTTTAATATGCCGGCGGTTGGAAAACTTGTACTTGCGGGATTAATGTGGGTTGGAAGGCTTGAGATTTTCCCAATCCTCCTAGTCTTAAGGTCGGTTATGAATGTGAGAAGATGATATTTTTTTATTTTAGCTTGAAAATTTAATTTTGTAAGATGGTTTTGGATAAATTCGTCGACGCGAGACTTCTTAGAACTCGAACAGTTTATGCAGTGCCGACCGCATTCTTCTTCGTGTTACTCGGATTCGTATCCTCAATGCTTGTTTTCTCCTCCCAGATAAGCGTGGTCATGGTCGCATTCTCAAGCCTTCTGATACTACCTTACGTGATCAAGATATTCGAATTCGATGAATTAGATGTGGATATTGAAGGCTCAAGTTCAGATGATATAAGACAATGGGTGGTAAAGTGTTTGAGGGATGGTTACTCTCCAAAGCAGATTAAAGACAATCTAATTCGAGACAATTTGGATCGGATAGATTCATTAATGCTGGATTTAGGCGTCATCGATGAAGTAAGAGATGAATACTTAAGTTTCTCAAACCCATTTTCAAGGCATAAGAAAACAATCCAATTTTACATAAGCCTGTTTTTCGGGATGTTTATAGCATACTCACTTCTTTACAGTGTTTTGCCAACATGGCTTAGTATTGAAGTATTCGAAAACCAACTGGACGTCCTAAGACCCGGACCCGTAGGATATTTCGGGTATGAGGGATTCTTCATGGAGATTGTGAAAAACAATTTGATTATAACGTTAGTGTGTGTACTATTATCCCTCATCTACGGGTCAGGTGCGATCTTCATCCTAAATTATAACGCATCAATTGCTGGAGTATTATACGGAAGCTCCATGCGGGCGATACTTCAGGGTGGAGGGGCATTTCTGTCAAACCCTTATGCGTTCATACCGCATACCGTCATTGAAATACTCGCTTATCTCTTCGCCGCAATCGCAGGGGCAATACTCTCTAAAGCAGCCATGGGAGTCCTACCTGGAAACCCGAAAATGCTTTTAAAAGACGGGTTATTCTACTTGATGATTGCAGTAGTTCTCATCTTCGTCGGAGCAGCCGTAGAAGTAACAGTACCATTCATGTACCTTTAAAAAAAATACGCCCCACACCACCAAAAAGAGCATAAAGCTTAATAAAATACAGGATAATTGTTGTTATACGAAATCGTGCTACGCAGTGGCTCAAACCAAACTTTTATAAATTTATAAGAGATACAATATGAAAATACCAATCAAAAATTTTCTCAAAATAACAAAGAAAAAGGTAGTTATAACTATCATATTTCCTATTATAGCTATTTTAATCCTTTTTTCTTTTTTTGTATTTGATGAAATTCTTGGGTTAGGTGGCAATATAATTGTCAATACAATTTGTGCATTTGAAGAATATCTTTACAATTTTATATTATTGCCACTAAATTTTGTTGATAGTGATTTCACTCCACCAATTATTTTTAAAATAGTTATTGTACTAATACCTATTTGGTGGTATTTTCTATCATGTGTATCAATATTTATAAAAGAAAAAAGATGGAAAAGATAATCACGCCACTGCTCCGCCCGACTCTGTGCTCCATTTCATTCCGCTTGAGGACGCTGCGCTTTCGCTTCACTGCGTTACGCTCACCCTCGTATAACAAAGGATAAAAGGAAAATTGCTCGGCTCGCAATTTTCCCAAATTTTTCTTCCACTTCGTTCCAGAAAAACTTCTTTTATCCCTGATGTTAACTGTAATTACGGGGGGGTTTTGATTTATATGGATATGTTATATATACTTATATAAGATGGAAAATGTCACTGTTATGCATAGTCCAACGCTTGAATCGGTGTTGATGGTAGAGAAAGCAATCCAAAAATATAGTGCCGAAAAGGGAAAGTATCAACTTTGGAAGAAGTTACCGCGTAAAATGATGTATCAAACTTACCAAACAATATTAGACTACTTGGCTGAATCAGGCAAGATAATAATCGACAAAGACGGTATCGTAATCTGGACATACAATCCGGAGCGGATAAAGAGGTTGATATCTGAGGATTGACTAGTAAGATGAACAAAGAAAGACGCGTCGGATTCATAACAAAAAAATTAAGGGTAGAATTCGACTCACTTAACAAGGGAAAAAGTAGTGATAAACAACTTTATGAATTCATCAACAGGGCAATCGACAACTTGAAGGAAAAACCAACGTGCGGAATAAAAATTCCCAAGAAACTATGGCCTAAAACATACATAAAGAAATACGACATCACTAACCTCTGGAAATATGATCTCCCTACTGGTTGGAGATTAATATACACTATTGAAACCGACGAGATAATGATTGTTGCAATAATCTTAGAATGGTTCGACCATAAAAAATACGAAAAACGCTTTAACTACTAACGCCCCCGCAACTCTGCGCTACGCTTGCCTCGCTCCCTATTGGTCGCTCGGACGGCTAACAGCGATTTACGTGTAGTCGGTTAGTCTTTTTTGTCTTAGTATTTCGCTTTTTTCCGTGTATTTTTTCAAGGGTATTCGAAGGCGGGTGGCTGCGTCCTTTAATGCTTCGCTGAGTGTTTGGAATTTCTTTGGTTTGGACTTCATCGCCCACCTCACGTTTTCCCTGACTTCCCAGACGCCTACAGGCACGACATAGCCCTCGTAAATTTCCCGGAAAACAATTGCACGAGCCTGCCTTCGCATCCGATCCATTGCCTCGCACACCCCGAATCGGCCGGCATAGTAGCCTCCACCCTCATTTAACGCATAATCCCACCTCCCTTCATGTTTCTCGTGCTCGTAAGCTATTTGAGGTTCAGTCGCACCTGACGTCCAAAATGTTTGTGGCGCCCACGCCTCGAATTGCTCAAACTCCCAAGCGCCTGGAATAAGCAGTATTTCAAAGTGGTTTTCAAGGTAAGTGTTTGAAAAAAGTTGGAACTCGTTGATTGAAGGGTAATCTCTGATACGCTTCATCAAATGTTTTCCAAGAATATCATCCACTGCAGTAATGCTCCACCTAGTTGGAACGAGTTTTTTCTTGTCTTGTATTCCGAGGCTTCCTGAAGATAAGACCCGAGTTAGGTAGTAGACGTTAAAGTCTTTCTCAAATAAAGTCGATAGTGCATACGATGAAGTTACCTCGTCAGAAGCAATATAATCGACTTTTTGGGGAATTGTAGGGTTGGATGAAACATCAAAACTTAAAAGGTCGGCTGAAGGGCCCATGGGTTGTGAAACAGGGGAGAATGACATGGAAAATGAAGGTTTTTTCTTAAAATGCGTTTCAACATCAACAGGTTTTACAGACATTGCAATCTGCTGGTTCTCGGAAATAAACCTATTTTTCAATTTCACATTAACCCTGCTTTTCGACCGAATAAGAGAGGATCTAATGCGAATGATATCTTCAAAACCGAGACTCTGCCAGGAAGAGGGATCATCAGAGATATACACGTCATCTCCGTGCATGGAAGTGAGCGGTCCAACAGATACATCCGGCCAGCCGCCCCATCCCACGAAAATTGAGGGGCTTGGTCCAAACATATGACTTGAAAGTTTTAATTCAGATGGTTTTTGATATTCAACTTTCTTTAAAATCGGGCAGTAGTGTAAACCGCATAAAAGCCTTCCGCCCTTGCAAGTTAAACACATCTGTCCAGTTAAAGGCTTCAAATTCAAGACCCTACTTCATTGTAAAATGGTAGTAAGATAAGTTTGATGATCGGATTATATCCTTGAGCCTTGATTCGATAAACTCTGAACTCAGGCTTCGTCTGTTAAGGTAAATATTAGAAAGGGCTCCGCCGTTTACTATTTTGTGGAATGGTGATTCAACTTCAATCCGTTTTTTAGAGGATATGCGAGCGTTAGGCCTGACTTGGAATGAATTAGTGTATTTTTTTACTACAATTGAATTTTGAAATCTTTTAGAATCAACATCTGGAAATCGTATAGAAGCTGCTTCGGCAGAAGTCCTAGCTATTGTGAAAAACAATCCCGACTCCGCATTGAATTCGTCTGAAATACGCTTCATTTTCTGTATAAATCTTAAACCGAATTTTTGAGCTGATTTTGATTCATGCAATTCTGATCCTACAGCAGTTGAAACCATTTCGTTCAGACCAACAAAGCCTATAACGTATGCTTGTTTTTCCGGGTTTAGATATGTTAGGTCGTTTCGAGCAACCTTCTGGGACATGAATGGTAGGAGATTATTTTTTAGGTTTTTTTCGAGAATCTTCTTCTTAAGTAGTAGAATGTTTTTAGCTTTTAACATTCGATTATAAAGGAGTTCTCGCATTACACTCTCCTTGCCATTTGCCTCATAAGCTATGTGGGGTAGATTAATCGAAATAAGCTGCGCTACTCCCCCGCGAAGAGTTCCGGGCCGGGCAAGATCCACTAGCATGGAATCATCCGAAGGCATGATGAACGAGCTTCCTTGAAGGCAGAGTATTTTCGGTGAGAATTTTCGAGAGGTTATGAAGTAGGGTGTTCGGGTTTTCGCCGCTACTTGGCAGAGTTTTTCAACTATTTCTGATTGTTTTGAAACCTGTTTTTTAGTAATCCTCACGTTGAATTTAGGGAATATGAATGGTTTTTTATGGTAGTCTCCAGCCAAGTATATGTCGCATAACGTGCTGAGTAGTTGTTCTGATTCCTGAGTGAAGTCCCCGTAAGTTAAGCCTCCGCTAATACGACCTTTTGGTAAAACCGCTGGAACATCCCGGAGAAAATGCGGGATCTCGATATCACAGTCAATGCTTGAGTACACGACTTGACCTCCACGCATCCCATACATTTGACTTAACTCGAACACAAACATTTGGGCAAGCTGTTTAACCTTATCTTTAGAAAGCCCTCTAATGTATGGAGCCATGAACGTGTTGAAATAATTTAATCCTTGCCCACCACTGCAGTTTGTTTGAGCTGCAGCCAAGATTCGGCCAGCGTGTAAAAAAGCCACTTCAGCCTTTTTAGGAGGCCCAGAAATCGCTGTGTATTTTCCTGTTCCATCAGGCTTGAAACCGTTTTTCAAGAAAAATCTAAGGTCGTGTGAAAAAGAATGAGAACGCGTTGCGAAGTAATCCAAATCGTGTATGTTCAATTCGGCCTTCATGTGAGAGTCGGAAAGACTCAACGGCAAAACATTAATCAGGGTGTATTCCCTGCTAATCTGATCTCCCATAAGCTTGTGAACAGCCTCGGGATTAAACTGCCTTCCATTAGTATGCTTGAAACCACTGTCAATCAAATCATGCACGTCGTGAACAGGCATTCCAAGACGAGTATAGCGGGCACGAGTATTCTCCAAACCATGCTCTAAAAGCTTAACGTTAACGACCTCCCTGATAAGGGGTGCGGTAACATAATCGAGTTTAAGCTTTACAAGCTCCTTCTCAACTTCAGAGGCTACACCCTTGGCTAGATCACTGTCTAATTTAGTCTCGGAAATTAGGGAATCGACAATACGCTTCTTATTAAAGGACTCGACGATAATCTTGGACGTCCTAACCCTAAGTCCAGTACGCCCCATATAACGCCTCGCAACAGAAGGCTTAACACTATAAAGCTCACCATGGATTATGTCTCTGATTTTTTTAGTAGGGATTCCGTCAAATAAAATACGCCTAATCTTCCTCTCGATTTTCGCAGCCTGAGCAAGCGAAGCCCCTGAATTCATGCAAGACGTTATTAACTTATCTCGGCTGTAAGGCTCAGAGGTACCACTTGCTTTAATAACATTCATAAAAACACCCCAACTGGGGTTATTATTTGACTCCAAGTTAAAATACGTTTAGATTCGAAGATAGGATTACGCCGTCAGAATCCTTGAAAAGTCCTTCAACAACACCTTCCTGCCTGAAATTATAATTTTTCAGGTGCCCTATTGTAGCTTTCTGTTTATTAGGTAGAACAGTCCAAATTTTATTTCGACCAGTCTCCTTTGCAAGAGTAGATACTGTTTCTACAAACTCACCTATTTTTTGAGGATCATCCCCGTGAACGACAGGCCCGTGCATGTAAATGCCATCTTCCTTGTCGAAAAGAGTTCCTACAAAACCCTTACTAGATTCACCCCCCTTAAGGCAAAAAAGGCCTCCGATTAATGCTAATGCTTTGATGAAAAAGATTGATGATGGGGGGGAGAAGGCTGATTCATCCAATTCCATGATTCGTCCAAGATCATTTTGACTGGCGAACTTTACATTAGAGTTTTCGTTAATCGAGGGTGAGTCCTCGTGTTTAGTAATATTTCTAGTTTTTGGATTTGGTTTTACAAAACCAAGGTGATTATCTGAATTACTCTTGCCACGCAAAAGTGTATTAGCCACAAAGCCTCGAGAAAAAGCATCAGATAAACCATCCGAATCATCCACAGAAACAGTGAATTCAGAATCCATTGCCTCTTGTGCCCCCCCCCCCCCGAAATAAAATCTTTTGTAATGAGCAATCTGTCCACTCCAACACCATAATCCGCAAAGCCTGTGAAATATGCAGGATAAAAATCTGATGCTTGAAAACCCATTTTATTTAAATAGCTGTTAAGTTGAGGGCCATTTCGGGGGCTAGCCAACGTGTAAAACATTCCAGAGCCGTCATGGACTGATATTTCACGTGTCCTTTCAGCCATCATAGTCCCAATTCCCATTCCCTGAAACCCTGGATTTACAGAAGTCGAGAGGGGAAAAACTCTTTTATCACGGTCAAACAGTAAAGCCTTAACACCGGTTAATTCCTCATTTAGTCTAGTACCCAATAGTACACCCGCTCTTGAGGCAATAAACATAGTGTGTGGAGTTTCACCGTTTCCCCCAAAGGCCGTGTCATCAACAACGGATGCGGCAAAAACAGCAGCAAGTGTTGACAAATGTTCTACATCACAAGCCCTGTAGGATGAAGGTAAGTCCCCAACCCTATTTTTTACTTTTGACATCCTGTTTTTTTGATAATACAAGCATTGACTCAGACGTTTTAAATCTACCAGCCAACCTGTCTGGAGTTACAAGATACTTAGCAGAAAACCCAGCATTAAAAAGCATGTCAATCAACTTGTAATCATGGGCGTAAACCAACACAGACCCATTCTGAAAAACCTCATTTGAAAAATTAGATTCTTTCCCAATAAAAGGGAGGTTATGCCAATTAGGCTCAGAAGGAATATCAAAACCCAACCTCTTCTCAATAACCATCCTGTGTTTACCACGACCATAATAATCAAATAATACACGTTTACCAGAAAAACCACGCCAATTCAAATCAACAATCATTGGAGGAAAATCACGTGTATCACAAGTCGTCCAAACCTTATTTTTATTATAAGCGAGTGCAACCTGCTCTACAAAGTCCATTAAATAATACCTAAAATCATATTCATCATATTGCGGTGCTACGGCAACGCCATGACAAAACAAACCCCCGTTAATATCAAAGACTAATGGGACATCACCCACAATATTTCCTTTAGAGTCCTTCACACAAATCAAAAGGCCTGTCCGCATAATCCGGATGAGAGTATGCGGCTCTTCTCCCGCAACACCTTGAACTTGTTTCTCAAGATTTGATGCTTTTATAGCATCGTGAGGACCACTGGCGATGAAAGATGATAAACCCATGAAATCAGATTTCATATTGATTAATGGGGGAGAAGGCTTCCAGGATATAGAATGTTTTTTCGCGATAAGATCGATTCCCCCATCATCATTAATTAATCCTGAAATCTCACATCCCTGGTTAGTAACGTATTCCTCCAAATCAATTTGACTATTAAGAGATAAATGCAGACCCTCTTTCTGATTACCCCCCACATGTCCTTGGGATTGATTTATATTGCTAGAAGGAGGACGCTGAACCAAAAGCTGATCAAGATCTTCACCGAAATAATTTTTTAAGTGCTCGGTAATGGTGAAACCGCCAGTAAGATACCTTCTTAGCGAGTTAATGTTACCCTCCTCAAGAGTACCCCAAAAACGTTTGTGAGGATACAAAGAAATAGCCTTCTTAAGGATTCCAGCCCCCACACCATAACCCTCAAAACCCGTCCTCACACAAATATTGAATATGTAAAAACACTCATTACGATCATAAATGAATTCTCCAAAACCAATAAGATCCCTAAACTGATCCCGCACACCCAGCAACATGCTAGTAGTCGCAAGCATTGAAAGAGAGAACATGTCTCCCGACTCAATACCAAAAAGCTCGCGATTTAATTTAAGAGCCTCAGAAACCTGAGTTGGATTAACAAGTAATTCATAGATGTAAGGTGACTTCTGTAAGCTTAAAGCCAGACTATTTTTTTCAACCCCGAATTTTTCAGAGATATAGTCTAAAGCCTGCTGTGTTGAGCCCGCCTTATGAACCATGGAGTTAAGACTATCGAGAATAAAAGTGGATTTAACAAGTGATTTAAGAACATTAGGCTCAATCCTACCCTTGTAAATACGAGCGATCACGGAGTTTAATCCCTTATACAACACCTCGTATTTATCATCTTTTAATAAGACTTTGAAAAACTTATTCGAATCCACTTGAGTGATGTGGGCTAAATCGTCAAGCTCAAGCGATACGAATCCGTAAGCCTGTATGCTCTCAAGCCTATCAGATACAACCTGATCAAGTACGGAATTAATACGATTAATAGTCGTAAATTCTCCGAATTCCTTCAGGCCCAAATCAGATAGTTCATCAACCACAATAACAAATTGTTTTTAAGAGAGAAAAAGGTGTGGTGGGTGAATATTAATTAGCCTTCACATACTCGTAAATCATGATCGAATTGTTGGTTTTAGTTTTAATAGGTTGCATACTTGGCGTGTTGACGGGGATTACGCCGGGTATTCACGTCAACATGGTGTGTCTTTTAGGTTTTATTTTGTATAATGGTTTGGGTTTGACCTCGACTCAGTTTGCGGTTGCTATGATTTCAATGGCTGTGACGCACACTTTCCTGGATTTTATTCCTGCCATATTTATCGGAGTGCCGGAAGAACAGACTGCCCTTTCGGTTTTGCCGGCCCACAGGATGGTTTTAGAGGGGAACGCTTATGAAGCGGTTAAAATCACTGGTTACGGTAGTATAATCGGGTTGTTTTTCGCAACCGCGTCCATTCCCGCAGCATTATATTTTGTGCCGAAAATATATTTTCTATTAAGAGGGGTGATTGTGTATGTACTCATAATTGCCGTTGCATACCTTATCTTTAGAGAAAAAACATGGAAGAAAAGATTGTGGGCGGTGACAATCTTTACTCTCGCTGGATGGTTGGGTTTTGTGGCATTCAACCAAAAAATAATTTCTGAAAACCTAATCCTCTTTCCCCTTTTCACCGGACTCTTCGGATTAAGCACTATTATTTACTCACTTCGACAGGAAAACACGTTCATACCTCAAAAGGAATACGCAATAGTTGACGTTGACAAAAATTTTGTAACTTCCGGGTTCTTAGGGGCGTTAGGAGGAATGTTGGTCGGAATTCTCCCGGCAATGAGCCCCTCCCAGGTTGGAATAATACTTACTAGATTTTACAAGGAGAGTACCAGGAACTTTTTGGTTGCGGTTTCGGCAATAAACACTTCAGATGCCATATATTCTTTCATAGCTCTTTACACGATTCGAAATCCTAGAAGCGGAGTTGCCACAATATTGGGCAAGATAATTGATTTGGATTACAATACACTGCTTTTATTTCTAGGTGTAATAATGTTTACTGCACCCATTGCCCTTGCATTGCATCTTAAAATCGGGAGAATCGCATTGAAATTCTCCCGAAAAATAAATTTCAGAAACCTAAATATCGCAGCCTTTGCAATCGTTGTATTCCTAGTATACTACTTGACTGGTTTTTGGGGTTTTTTATTCGCAATAACGGCCACTGCATTAGGATTGTTGCCTATTCAAACCGGAGTTAGCAGAACACACTCGATGGGAGTATTAATTCTTCCCACGATAATATATTTTTTATAGTTGATTCTAAGGTTATTATGTGTTGTAAATGAAATCAATAGAGGTTATTATTTCAAGTTTCAAGGTCCTTTTTGATAACATAGTGGCATTTTTCCTTGCTTTTCTTATCTGGATTTTCCTCGGATTTTTTATTATTCCAATACCACCCCTATTATTCGGCTTGTATTACATGGCGAATAAGGCAATTAAAGGAGATAAACCAAGTTGGAAAGATGTGTTTAAAGGATTTGATTATCTCGTAATATCATGGGCTCTTGTAATATTAGGTTTTATAATATGTGGTATTTTAATTGGAATTTTTCTTATTATTGCATATTCAGATATTGGAGGATTTTTTATTATCCTAATATCCTTTCTCGTCACTATAATTATCGTTGGTATTATGGGTTATGTATCCAATTATGCAATACCTGTAATAATCGAGAAAAACATTGGATTATTCCCGGCGATAAAGGAAAGCATATCACTATTTAGGAGGAAATTCATCACCACAATAACAGTAAGTGTACTTATAATAATAATTCAATTTGCCCTAGTTATGAGTGTTATAGGGATCGTAGTAGCTTATGTTATTCCAGTCGTTATTCCAGCCATTGTATTTACAAAACTAGCAATAGAAGAGTAATAATTCCGTCTTCATTAATATTGTGCCATACTCTCCTCTACGGATAGGGAAAACTTCGTTTACCTGCTTTTTGTTAGTTGAATTATTCTTAAATATGTTAAGGCGTTCTGATTCAGGTCTACCTCTTTCGATGGGAGTTTTAATTCTTCCCACGATAATATACTTTCTAGGATTATGAAAAGCCGAACGAAAGTCTTTATCGGAGTATTGATTTTACTGGCTGTGAGACAATTGGGCGCTTTTGTAGGGCCTGTTTTGGAAAGTCTAGTCTTGATTATCCTGATTGTTTACGGGATTTCGATTTTACGAGGAAGCTTTGAGGTTAAACGGATTAAATAGGTTTTATTTCATAAACAACAAGGTATATCATGCGGTTATTATTAGTATTTTGCATGATTGTACTGCTTTGTGGTTGCTTTGGTACTGATAAGAAGTGGGATGATTGGGATTTACTCATCAATGCAATAGAAGAGGGGGAGGCGTCAATCTGCATTAAAATGAACCAATCGAATATGAAAGACACTTGTTTTCAGCTTACTGCTCAATTATTGAAAAACTCGTCTATTTGTTTAAAAATTGATGATGTTTGGACGGAAAAACTGTGTGAAAAAGCTGTCGCCAGGGAGACTAAGGATTTAACACAATGTGAAGTTTTTGAGGACCTTGTATTTAAGGATTTTTGCTTGAGAGATGTGATTATAGAACTGAGGAATTCCCAGTTTTGTGACAAAATACTGGATAATAGTGTTAGAGATGATTGTTATTACGCAGTTGGGATTGATTTGAACAGGTCTTTTGTATGTGATAAAATCATTGATAAATACAGGAAATATGAGTGTTATTTGAAGACTGGGGGGGAATATAAATCGTCAACCACAATAGTTGGAAATGAAAGTTAACGGAATGATTAAGGGTTGCCTCACTGAAAGACGCATAAACAAGAAAGTATTAGAGGACATGTATAGAGATGGTTTTCTATATGCTACATTTGGGGAATATTTTAGAAGAAGCCATGGATACGAGATATTCAAGGTTCCAATGAATGCTGAATTCACATGCCCCAACTGGGACGGTAGATTAAGCAACAAGGGGTGTATATACTGTCCAAACCTCGCCAAACAATTCACATATGAAAGCTTTCGAAGAGTGATAGGAGATGGTTTGAGGGCCCAACTCAAGGACCAAGTAGCATATTACAAGAATAAAGGTGCTGGAGACAAGGGTTTAGTATACCTTGCTTTTGGAACTAACACTTACAAGCCTGTTGACGAGTTAAAGGAGATATTTGATTTGGCTTTGAATCACCCCGACGTTGTAGGACTATCTATAGGCACGAGACCTGATTGCCTTCCAAAAGAGGTTTTAAACCTTCTTGGAGGTTATGTGAAGGAAGGTTATGAAATTTGGCTTGAATTAGGACAGCAAAGCGTACATTATCATACAACAAATCGGATAAACCGTCAGCACGGTTTAAGCGAGTCGATAAATGCGGTAAATGAAGCTAGAAAGAGGGGTATACTCACCCTAATCTTTTTGATTTTTGGCCTCCCGTATGAAACGCCGCAAGAAGTTATTGAGACTGCAAAAGTGGTTTCGCAGATGAATGTTGACGCGGTCAAACTATACCCCTGCTTGGTTATGAAAGATACAAGACTTGCGAAAGATTATTCTAATGGAAAATACAGGCCGATAAGCCGGAGAGAGTATATTAAAACAATAGTTGATTTTCTGGAAAACGTCAGCCCCCACATGTTAATACAACGAATTTCAAAAGACTGCGGACTAGACGGTAAAATAGTTCCAAACTGGAACACACACCGTTTTATTGTGGGGCCTGAAGTGGAGAAAATAATGGAGCTTAGAAATACCAGACAAGGTAGTAAATACAACATAGGTTTGGATGTTGAAGAGCTTTCACCCTTATCATGAAAGAATTCCAAATTCTCTGGCGCCTTCAAGTTTTAAGAAATCCTTAAGTTTATAGATTCTCCGGGATTTCTCAAGAACTTTAACACCTTCATTCAAAATTGAAAGTAAATTTGTGTTGTTCCGGTCTTGTGATTTAGAGTTCTCGCGATAAAGGTGAGCGGTGAATCCACCCTCAATCGAGCAGGCGAGACTACCCTTGGAAATTTCCTTGATTATGTTATCACGATTCTTACTTGAAGAAGAGAGTAATGCGGACAAATTCATTGGAGAGTAGAAATTACCACGGTAAACCTCATTCCACAAAAGCTCTCGTTCATTCGACAGTACTGTTTTAAACCCCTTTTTCTTGTTTATCGGGGTTTCAATTATTTTTACTTTGAATTCTTCCATTTCACCACTTCGAAGAAGGTTTGTGTCCCTCGAAACCGCAAATCCCCCATAAAAACAGGCACATAGTTTAGCAAAAGACAAGCCTGAAATATTTGATAGTTTAAGGATGAGATTTTTTTCCAATACTCTGTCGGATACTTGGAAAAATTGTTCTCGAAGATACTTGTCAACACGCAACTCATGTATAGAGCCGTTTTTCCGTGCAATATCTCCTAAAAGAGATGCGACTGCGACAATGCATGATGATTCCAGCTCGCCGGGAAGACCAAGAAGTTTAGAATCGACGATATTAATTCGTGCACCACAACGTAGATTAAAATAATTAAGTGTGTTTTTAGCAACCTTTCGTACGAAAGATTTAAGGTGGAGCGGTGTGTTGACGATTATTTTTTTCCCAGCAGTTACTTCTGAATCGAATATTACTTTCTGATCTAAATTGAATGCAGCACCCAAATCACCTATAGGGGCGATTAAATCAAACGGAGTTCCAGAATTTGCCTTAGTCATTTCCGATTAAATCTTACGAGTGGCTTACTTAAATGTCTTCTAGCCCGGGGAGGAACTTCAAACCACCCCAATTCAATATCCCGGAAGACCTTAGTTTTCATGACTTTTCGGATTTTATTATTGCATTTACGACATTTAAAACCCTTGTTTTTTCCTGAAGAAGTCATCTTCCGACCGCAGCATAATGGGGGAGTATCAAGAAGAATAGACTTCAGCTTTTCAATGCAAATTTTCTCTAAGTTAAGCGTGTTTGAATGCCTTCCAATACCACCGTAAACAATAATCTCATCACCAGTACACAATTGCTTCATTACATCCCTAAACTCCCCTGTTTGACGGTAGGCTCCGCAATCGATTTCACCAGTTTCATCCATTAATTTGAAGAAAACGTGACCACCTTGAATCGTTTTTGGATTACTTGAAACTTTACCTGAAATTTTCACACAATCGAAGGGTTTAATTTCTCTTATTTTCTTCCATTTAAGATGATCATCTGAAGCTTGGTTTGTCTCAAATACTTGAATAAATTCAATTTTTTCTAAGGGTATAATATCATTCCAGGCTTTCTTAACAACCATAGAAGACTTCCCCCTGATTCCACAAAAAATGGGGTCAGGACCGTGCGGGGTAATAAGAATTTGATTTGATACAATATCTACACTATCAAAACATTTTGGATAAAATTTTTCATTCATAGAAAAAACACTTTGAAAATTGATTTTCCTTTCCTGTCCATAATTCCTTTTTTCCCGATACGCAATCAACTCAAATGTCTTATCATCAAGAACTGCCCCACACGCAGCTAAAGCACCGATAATTCCCCGACCATTTTTAAATTTTATTACTTCAGCCCCGATTTCAACTGCAGTATCCTCAGCTTCAATAATAGAAACATGCTCACTTACTACCTTTCGATAGAATTTTTCAAGTATTATTTGTTTTTTCCTGCTTAATTTTGGGACAAAAGCAATTCCGGGGTTTGTTTTTTTATGTGATAGATGAGAGTAAGTCGTGATGTAATCTATGACTTCTTTTCTAATTTTATGGTTAAAGTCGGTTACTATTGCAACAGCCCCATTTCCACGTGTTTTGTAGGGTATGTTTGGGTTAAGTCTAATTAGACGAAGAGTTGATTTAATTTTAAATTTTTTCTTAAGTTTCGCTGCAAGGTATGTCGTACACATTCCGTTGGGAGAATCCGTATCATCAATTCCAATAATCATGTTTTCTCTTTTATTTTTTAGGTTAATTAATTTATAGGTTAAATAAATCATAATTATAAGTCAAGGAATATGTTATGACTTATTTTTATGACTTATTTTATTGTTTGATTTTCCGTATGATGTTTATTTTTGAGATTAAATTGTATTTTCAAAATCGGTGATATTAAAAATTAGAATCATAGCATTTTTATATAAGTAAGTCAAATACAGTAGCATAATATAAGTCATATGGTTTATTTTTTTGACTTACTAAGATGGATAGGGAATCATATTATAAAAAATTCAATTGGAACAAGAGCCCGTTTATTAAATCTACTTCAATTGATACGCCAATAATTCGAAGAACAGAAGAATACGAAAAAGTAGTTGAATGCATTGGTGGATGGGATAGAATAATGGTTGTTACGGCTCCCATAGGATACGGTAAAACAACATTTATGAATCTTCTAATAAAAGAAAAAATACATGAAATCGACTATATCATCTCCTTTGATTCATACGATCCAGTATACGCAGTAATAAAGAAGATACTCAGTAGTCTGCCCTTATGGAAGAGGTTATTTTCTCGAGAAGTTAACAGAAGCGAATTTGGAAAATTATTACAAAAAAAACTAGGATCGGAAAAAATGCTCATTTTATTTGATGAAGCACAAGATTACGACGAGGAATTGTTCAGGTGGCTTAGGATAATAAACGACAGAGCCAACAATGTTTTTATGATTTTTTTTGGTTTACCTACTCTTGAGAATAAGATAACTTCTGAATCCTCTTTTAGGGATAGGAAGTCGAAATCCATTAAATTAAATCCTCTTGACTTAGATGTTATGGGGAAAATAATTCGAGAGCGTATTAAGTGGGTTGGTGGAGAGGGTATTAAACCCTTCAATGAGGGGGGTTTAAAGAGGGTTTGCGAATCTGCTAATAGTATTCCAAGAAAGCTTCTTGAAAATGGGCAACTTGTTATTAGGGAGGCTGCTATTAGGGAAAAAATTAGTATTGATGAAACGTTTGTTGAGGGTGTTTTGGGTTGTTTTGAAGAGCCGGTAAGAGATTATGTTGAGCCTTATGAAGTTCCAAAAACAATTGAGAAAGAGTCTTCTATTGTTGATTTTTTAAGTGATTTGTCTCCAATGCAAAGAAGTATTGTTGAATTATTACAGGTTAATGAGGAGTTGAGTATTTCCGAGTTGAGTGAAGAGCTTGCAAGTGATATTCGAAGTGTTGGTTCTTTGATTAGAAAGCTTAGGGGTTTGGATAAGGATGAGTTACTTAGAAAACCTAATGTTCCTTATCCTATCGTTGTTAGGAAGGGTAAGGATAAGAGGTCGGGTAGAGTTCAATATGTTTATGGTTTATCAGATAATGTTAGGAGGTTAATTGCAAAAAGATAAGTCATGCTCCTTAGTTAGGGGTGGTTGGGTCAATCCGTCTTTGGCGCGCACACCCAACCATTTATTTTTTTAATATTTTTTTATGGAAACAAAACTTGTGAGTTGTCAGGGTAAGGCGAGCCGCCTAATGTATGAGTACGTTAAGAAAAAGGTTTCTGTAAGCTATATGGAGGTTATTTGTGAGGCGGGGGTGATGGGTATTGATGAGGATACGGCTTACAGGATTATTGATTTTCTTTTGGTTTCTGGGAAGGTTTATGAGCCTGAAAGAGGTATTTTAGAGTTTGTAGATTATTAGTAATATTCAGTGTACTGTAAGGTTGTTGTTTTGTCTCTTGGAAAAACCCAGAATTATGTATGAAAAGTTAGTTTTTATATATATGTGGGATATATATTGTTAATATATGAGAAAGAAAATCATGGTTACCCTTAGCGAGGAACAGTATCAACGACTTCAAGAGTTGCCTGCATTAGGGTCGACTGACTCTGAGAAACTCCGAAATGCATTCTTAATCTACGACAACCTGAAAGATTTAATGGAGGTTATTAAGAAACTGAAGGAATAGTTTACTTGAAATCCTCTTTGATGATTGTTTTTTCTGAAATCTCACCAACGAAGTTTTTTAGCATCATGGTTTTTGCTTCATCTGGTTTGTTTGTTTGAGCTAAAACCCACATTAACTTGACATACGCCGTTTCTGAAAGCATGTCTTCACAATAGATGACGCCTCTAGAGCTTACTTCTCGAAGGTTTGAGTAGACGTGGGGGTGTACGCGCCCGTTTAAACATTGAGTTGTCATTGCCATGATTACTTTTTCATTTCTTGCAGCTTCTATTTTTGGGATTAATGTTGTTTTGGGGATTGTTGTTGGAATATGACCTAATGCCGTTCCTTCAAATACTATTCCCCTGATTTTCTTGTCTAGGTAAAAGTCGATTATTTCGGGATCCATTCCTGGATAAATTCGTATTAAGGCGACTTTTTCTTCTAAATCCAGTTTTGTTTTGGGGTGTTTTTCACCCTTATTTTGGGGGGGACCCCCCACTTCCCGTATTTTTCCATTTGGGAAAACTTTCGCGACAGGTTCGGAATTAATGGACTTGAATGCGTCCCTCCGAGTGGTGTGCATTTTTCGGACTCGGGCCCCATTGTGTGCTAAACAAAAATCGTCGTTTAATGAACCATGCATTACCAAGTACACTCCATTGTATTTGCTGGTCGAAAAAATTGTTGAGCACAGTAGATTAAGGAATGTGTCGCTTGATCCGCGGTCGCTTGACCTTTGAGCTCCAGTGAGGATAATGGGGGTATCAGAGTTAGGTAGTAGGAAGCTTAGTGCTGCGCAAGAATAATGCATTGTGTCTGTTCCGTGTGTTAATACGACACCGTCTGCTCCAGATTTGGTTTCCGTTATAATTGATTTTGCCATTTTAATCCAAAGTTTCGGATTCATATCCTCCGACATGACGTTCATCAAAGGGTTGGTTTTAATGTTTGCGATATCACTTAACTCGGGAATTGATGAAAAAAGATCCTCGGCAGTAAATGAAGTGTGGACTCCACCAGTTCTGTAGTCAATCTTGGATGAGATTGTTCCTCCAGTAGAAATAATTGAAATTGAGGGTTTGTCTTTACTGTGACTTACTTTTACACCCATATTGTTTTTTTTACCTGAAATTTTTTCCAAAACCTTAATTTCCTTAATTGAGTTTTTTCCCAGGCCCATATTATAACCACTGTCAAGTTTGATTGAGATGAATTCATCATCTGAAAGTGAAGGCCTTGGCATCAGAATCCCCTCAAAAGACTCAGAGTCTGTTTTAACGACTATTTTATCTCCTGGATTTGGTTTAGCCATTTATTAAACACTTTGTAAAGTTCATCGGAATAAGCCACTAAAAAAATCTTTTCAATTGAGGAATTAGGATTGGAATTTGAAAAACCAAAGATTGAATGTATCATAGCCTTCGACGCATCATCATAAGATAAACCACCAACACCGGTTCCCATACCGGGAAAGGCAATAGTCTTGAATGTGTGGGAGTTAGCACGGGACAATGCCGCTGAAACTGCTTTTTTAACATTCCCAACCCCAATTTTCTCGGATGGGTTTTCCATGGTTGAAGCATGTATTACATTACTCACTTTAAGCAACCCCCCGGTCGTTAAAACGGCAGAACCCACATGAATCGGGGCTTTAGAGCAAGCCTCCTCTTCTATTACAACCCCCCCCTTTTTTTTAATAGTGTAAGCGACTCCACCCCCCATAAATCCGAAAGAATTCGATGGATTAACAATCACTTCAACAACAATTTCAGTTAAGTCTCCCTTAACCACCTCCACGCTGAAACCCATGATATTTATATCCAAATCGACGCATATATATCCCATGGAAAAATGCTCAAGCTGCGGAATAGAAGTGTTGAGAGGATATGTTGAATTCAATTGTCCAATGTGTAATAAACATAAAATAGTGAGATGCGAATCCTGCAGGACACTTGGCACTAAATACAGTTGTAACGACTGTGGATTTGAAGGACCCTAACAAAACTATTTTTTAGTCGAAACAGGTTGTTTTTCAACAAGGATAATATCACCAACCTCAAGAACTTCTTCGTAAGGAATACTCTCTTGTTGTAAAATACGTTTAACATCATCCCCTGATAAAACATCCCCTCTTAAGGGGTGGAGGCTTAACCGCATTATCTCTCCTTTCTCGAGATTTAGGATTACATCGGAAAGCTTGCCCACAAATTGGGCTTTTTGGGTGTACATATCCATACCATAATACTCTGATAATGCCTTACTCATTGATATCACCATTAACTATAGTGTTAATTTATGTAAGAGTATTATAAAAATGAGGGATAATTGTTTGGAGGGGTCACTTCCCGTATTTAAGACTTAAATTGGAATATAATTTATGATGAGTATTGAAGAAGTGGTATTAACGACCGGATTCCTTATTTTATCAGTTATATTAATCATTAAATCCGTTGTCATAGTTCGCCCACACGAGCGGGGAGTAGTTGAGCGTGTTGGAAAATATAATCGAACAATGACTTCAGGTTTGAATTTCGTAATCCCTGGTTTTGAATCCACGAAAAAGGTTGATATGCGAGAAACTTTAATAGATGTTCCAGCACAAGAAGTTATCACTAAAGATAATGTTAATGTTGGAGTTGACGCCGTAATATACTTTCAAGTGATAGACCCATTCAAGGTTATTTACAATGTCGCCTTGTTCGAGCTTGCTGCAGTTAAACTCGCTCAAACAAATTTAAGAAATATTATGGGTGATATGAGTCTTGATGAAGCTTTAGTTTCTCGTGAAAAGATTAATTTGGAGTTGCGTAGAATTCTCGATGATGCAACGGATAGGTGGGGTGTTCGAGTAACACGTGTTGAAATTCAAAAGATTGATCCCCCAACAGATATTGTCGAGGCTATGAGCCGTCAGATGAAGGCTGAGAGGACTAAGCGGGCTGCAATACTTGAAGCTGAGGGATTGAAGCGGGCTGCAGTATTGCGGGCTGAAGGTGAAAAACAAGCTGCAATACTCAAATCTGAAGGTCAGGCGCAGGCAACATTAAAACTAGCACAAGCTGAAAGGGAAAAGAGGACTGTGGTGGCTGATGGGGAGGCGAACGCGATAAGACAGGTTTATGGTGCGATACATAAAGGAAGACCTACCAAGGACTTGCTCACAATTAAATATCTTGAGTCACTGGAAAAAATAGCGGATGGAAAGTCCACGAAAATATTCATGCCACTAGAAACAACAGGTATTCTATCCAGTGTAGCTTCACTCGGTGAAATGTTTAGAGATGGGGGTAAACTACTCCCCCCATCAAATAAACCCAATAAGAAGGGTAAATAAACCCTGTAGTAAAATCTCGTTTGGGAAGGCTGAGTAAGTTTTTTGATTTTTATAGAGTAATTCAATAGTTATTGTACCATGGATATAAAGGATTTAAAGCCGAATGCAAGTGTAGACTCTATTTCAGGGGAGATTACCAGTGTTGAGGAGCCACGGGAATTTACCAACTTCAGAGGTAGTGGTAGGGTTGCAAACGCCGTACTCAAGGATGATAGTGGTGAAGTAAAAATAACCTTGTGGAACGAGCAGGTTGACCAAGTAACAATAGGATCTAAAGTTGTTATTGAAAATGGTTGGTGTAAGGAGTACCGCGGGGAGCTTCAGGTAAGTACTGGGAAATTCGGCACATTAAAGGCGATTGAATAAGCTTTAGGTTCCGATTTGTAGGGTTTTGTCTGAAAGTTTCTGAAGTGTGTTAAGCGCTGACAGGCAAGCCATATATGAAGTTTTTGGGTTCTGTGGTGACTGGACATTCCTAACTTCAGTAAAAAATTCACCAAAACCCCCTTTAACTCTTATTTTGTGGATTATTATCTTAGCATTAGGGTCTACTACAACTTTTACTTTCGTTTTTTCAGCTCCGATTCCTGCAAGACTCAATGTCGCGCAAACATTAACACTCTTCGGGAAATGTTTGACTGCTTCTTTCGCAAAACCATCAAAAACAACTGTTTTAGCTGATATTTTGCTTATGTCAACTCCTTTTTCATTCAGGAACCTGTTGTTTACAAATGCTTCTTTAGGTTTTATTGAGGTTATTTCAACTTCATAAACATTTGCGGACATTGCAGATTTCAAACCGTCTAAACCAACAACAGCTCCTGAAGGTACGTAAATTCGTGTGTTTTTCTCACTACAAATTCTGAGTGCGTTATTCAATAATTGCTCGTCCAACAATGCTCCAACACTCATAATCAAAACGTCCGATCCGGATGTAATTATCTTATTTAGATTTTCATTAACTGCTTTCTGGGATGCCGCTTCAACAACTAAATCTAAATTATTTTCAAGTAATTGTTGTATTGATTTAGATACGAAAATTTTATTTTTTAGTTCTTCATTTAGTTTAACAACAAGAGAAGTGTTTTTATCGTAAATACAAATTAACTCCGTGTTTGAGACTTTACCATCATCTATTTTTTTCGCTACATATGATCCTATACTTCCACACCCAAGCAACCCAACCCTCATTTTCCCTTATTATTATTCATTTTGTTTAATAGTTTGACCATTTCCTTTAAATTTACTCCTTGAGGTATGTATGTGGGGTAAGGGCTTTTCCCTTTCATATAATCCACCCACACCTCCTCAGTTATTAATCCCTCTTTTAAAGCGATTTTGTATATTTTAGTTTCAGGGACAATATCCGTAATCCTTACGACAAAATCATCTGCTTTCAGGCTTTTCAGAAAACGTATTGTTTCCTCCATGTCTTTTATCGTCTCCCCAGGATGACCTAACATACCGTAGGCCCTACAGGATATGTTCAATTCCCGACAAAGCTTAAAGGTTCGTTCAATCTGGTCGTTGGAAATATTCTTCCCCACATTTACCCTCAACTCTTCAGATCCTGTTTCAACACCAAAAGATATATGTCTCAATCCAGCAGATTTCATAAGTCTTAACAGTTTTTCATCTATTAAGTCTACCCTGGTCGTACAAGCCCATTTAAATTCAATCTTCTCTCTTTTCAATTGATGGCAGAGTGTTTCAACATAATCCCTATTTTGGGTGAAGACATCATCAATGAAGTCTAAAATTCTTATTTTTGATGAGTGTATCTCTTTAAGTTCTGAAATTACATCCTCCAGCAACCTTACTCTAAAATTCGTGCAAGACATGGAACAGTAAATGCATGAAAAAGGGCATCCTCGAGAAATATTTGTTGTTGTGAATTCATACTTGTATTGATTGAACAGGTGTCTTGCTGGTGTGGGGATTTTTTCCGGGGGAACAAACTGTCTTTCAACCTGTTTTCTCGTTTTATCCCCAATAGAAAGAATCCCATTCCCACTACCCAACTCTTTTCCTTCTGCGAGTGCACACACAAATTCCTTGAATGTTTCATCTCCTTCCCCCAAAAATCCATAATCTACACCCAAATGTGCGACACTATCCGGATCACAGGTTATGTGAGCACCCCCAACAACGATACGATTAACACCCGCTTGCTGAAGCAATTTTATTAAAACATAAACCTTTGGAAGCGAGGCCGTCAAGGCACTTATCCCAACAATCAACGGGTTTTCACGAGATATCTCAGCTACAACCTCGTTTAAACCCATTAAACTTGCGCATAAATCAAAGCATTTCACACTGAAACCAGATGATAAAACACTTTCACCAAGACAAGCAATACCTAACGGAATACTCCCCCCCAAACTATTTCCAAATCCCTCAACTGGCGGGTTAATCAAAACAACATCAACCATTGTAAAACAAATAATACGGGAAGTAAGGCCCCTCAGAGGTAGCTCTTATCCCCTTCAACACCCTGCAAGTTCGAAGTCTCATCACGCCGTAACGCATCCCAGTAAGACCCGTAACGCTCCTTTAATTGATGTTCTATTGAACGGGATTCCTTAATGCTTTTTTCAACATGTTTTTTCAAGATAAGATCACTTCCCTCGTGCACGGCGTAGTCACCAGCCATTCGAACCACTCCCCCCAAATCCCTAAGCCTCAACGTAAGCGAATCCCGGGTCTTGTCAAGCGCCTCAGCCATTTTCACAGACTCATCGATTATCACTTCAACAGCATCCCCTGTGGCATGTGGTATTCGAGAGTCATTGTTAATCTCTTGAGTTATGAATTGCACGACCTTGAAACGGTTTTCATCATTATCCGGCATTGTCGTCTCCAACAAGATTTCATAACCATTTCCAACAACCCTTGAACGAAGCGGTGGCAATATATCCTTCAATTCTCGAATGTTACATGCCCCAACAAATAGGAAGTCACACGGTACATCAACGACTTTAACGGACGCGCCGGCTGACTGAGGATTCCTTCCCACAATTGGGAATTTCCTCTCCTGCATTGCAGTGAGAATATAAGCCTGAAGGTTCCCTAGCTGAGGCAACTCATCGACAAACAAGACACCTTCATGGGCTTCGTGTATTGCCCCTGCAACAACCCGAAGATAAGCTGGAGTTCCTATTTCAGGGTGACTTCCATAAGGATCGTGGCGGACGTCTCCCAGAAGCTCAGTCTCCGAGGCACCAGTAGCGTGAACGAATGTTTTACGGTCCAAAGGCAATAAAACCATCTCCTTTAGCTTCATCCGCTCCTCTTTAATCGTGTTTATCGCTTGTTGGTCTAAAACCCGAATTTTATCGTCTTGAATTCTCTGGTAAATTAGAGTCTCCTCCGAACCTTCCTTGTTAATTCTCGTCGCATGAATCTCCCTTTCAGGCTCCTGCGGAAAAGCCTCAATAACCTCCGTAATAAGATCGCTGTACAAACTCGCACGTTTCCTCTGAGCGATCTTGCGGTACTTGTCTTCCCCGCAATTAGGGCATATTCGATCCTTGGATCTACTGGTGTTACCGCAAGTAATGCATCTGAATCCTAAGACTTCGGATACATATGTTGGGACTTCATTTGCGGTTTGGATTTTTCCAAACTCATTTACCGGGTCTTTTTCAGCTTCCGACTCTCCTCTAGATCTAATTTTTATTAATGGTTTGTTAGTATTTTGTGGATTATCCGTGATTAAAATCTCAACAGTGGGTGGGCTTAGAAGGTCGGACATGGCTTTAGCAAGCATTGATTTTCCAATTCCGGGAGGCCCGACCAACAAAATGTTTCTTCTTTGTTTAACGGCGAATTTAACTTTTTCGACTGCAGTATCTTGTCCGATAATCTGTTTTATTAACGTTTTTGGTGTTACAACCTCTTTGGTTGTTTCGAAATCACCCATATTCATCGATTATTCTTTAGCATAATAGGATAAAAACAACCTACTACCTAACTCAGTTTGATTTCGAACCCACTTAAAAAAGATAATCACACTATTTTTTCAATTTTTCCGTGGAACTCAACATCCTTTATAAGGCCTGAGGGGGCTATGTCATCGATAAACTCTATTTCTTTCAAGTATACGTAAACCCTATCCTCACCCGCTCCGACAGTAATCTTTAAGGATACGGAAGGTCCCTCCCTAGTGTTGAACTCGGGAATAAGTTGCTTATCCTCTAAGACCCCTGATGCAGTACCATAACATTCACTACCATCGTCTTCGTCGAGTCCAACGTTTTGAAAGGTGAATTGAACTTCATCCACAATCCCTATCTCTCGGTCACCGTATAACACTATTCCACTCCCAAAGTGAACGGAGTCGCGATCTAAATCAACCATATTATTTACTACTTTTATCAGTTATAATATTTACGTTCTTGGTATCTGTAACAGCAGACTTGTTAACACCTACAATATACTCAACACTTGATTTGCTTGCCGCATCAACAAGTCTCTGAGTAATAATACCGTCGAAAACCACATACTTTGGCTGAACGTCTGCGAGAGTGTTGACTAGATCCTTTATCTCAATCTCAGTAATAACTTTAACGTCCTTATCATATAATCTTGCGGTAAGCTTACCCTTAACATCCTTCAACTCATCTAAAAGCTTAGATGAAACTTCCGGAGAAGCGCTCTTTTTCGGAGCAATATAAGATTTCACAGGATAATTTTTCTCTTCAACGTGATTCGAAACCTTATCCTGCTTTGGAGGCATCTTCCTCCGGAGAGCCATGATTACTTCCTTTTTAGTCAACTCTTCAACCTCTTTTCCTTGAGGTGCCTTAGCCACAAAATCAATATCAGCAACTGAGAGGAGTTCTTTCAATATCATGTCGCCTCCACGATCACCATCAACGAAAGATATCGTAGTTTTGGTCTTACTAATCTCTGAAATAACTGGTGGAATGCTTGTACCACCAACAGCTAAAACATTCTTAATACCCTGCTTTAAAAGATTCAAAACATCAGCACGACCTTCAACGAGTATAACACTCTCAGCGGAATCAATACCCGGCCCTGCTGGAAGACCTTTATACGTGGTTATCTCACTTAACTGAACAGACTTCCTAACCTCATCAGTAAGCTCTCCACTTTCAGGGATCTCGTCATCCATAAGCTTCTTTAAAAGCGTTTTAGCACGGTCAACCATGACAATCCTCCTTTGAGTTCGAGCATCCTCAATATTCGTGACCCTGATTTTCCCGTTGCAAGGTCCAACACGGTCGACTCCTTCTATTGCAGCTGCAATAATTGAAGTTTCAACCATATCAAGGCTTGAAGGAACAGTCAAAATGCCGATAGACTTTCCTGCCTTGGTCTTAATCTCAACTTCAATTCTCCCAATCCGTCCAGTCTTCTGAAGGTCTCTAAGCTCTAATTCTTCACCTAAAAGTCCCTCAGATTGGCCGAAAACCGCGCCAACAACGTCTGGTTTCTCAACCACTCCATCAATAGTAATATCTGCGTAAATGTTGTATTTTATCGTATCAGCTGGTGCTTTAGCCATAATATCACCTCAAATATATTTTTTTTGGCTGCATTAACTAATCAAGAAAAAGTGTCACCCTGCACAATCAACCGCACAGTCTACCAAACCTATAAATCAAACACATGAATTGATATATAATCCTTAATTTCCTTGACTTAAAGTTAATGCAATGATAAACGTAAATTGTTTATTTTATAACACATCAATCAATAAAAGCTTATTTTTCGATTAACACATTAATCCTATCCTCAACCTCCTTTCTTGAAGTATTTTTAATAAAAACAACCTTCTTCGACGACTTAAAACCACGAATAATCTCACACTCACCGAAAATACCGCGCAGAAAACGGAGTAATCGACGATTAGCCTTACCGTCACGAGCAGGAGCTTTAACCCGAACCCTAAGAAATGATTCACCAGGATTCAAAGACAAACCATCACGAACTGCACTTGGTACAACCCTAATTGTAAGTAAAACGCCACTCGCATTCGGAACGAGCATAAACGATCAGCCAATGGTGTTTGCTCGAATAACTTCCTCTAAAACCTTGAGGAAAGCTCCTTCGTCTTCCTTGGCAAGTGGGACAACGTTTCCGTCCTCTATCCTAAGGTCGTTGCCGTCGGCAACAACAACAAGAGCCCTTGACACTGGCACACCATACACTTTTTGAAGTTCTTCGTTGTCGTTTAAATCGCTTATAATATCGTCTAAAACATCCATGCGTATCCCAACCCTGTCAGGATTAATTCGCGTTTCTTCGTTTTCTCCCATTTTATTACACCTCAAGTATTCTGAGCCAAAATATGTAAGTATATTAGACTTACTATATAAAACAAAGTTTAGCCCCTAAGTGATTTCATGTGTGCGATGCTGTTTTGAATGTGTTTTTTCGAGGCTACGTCACCTCTATTCCAAAGACCCCCCCCTTTAATGGATTCTATCCCTTCAAGCGATTTTTCCCTTGCCTCCTCTATCGAGTCTCCAAGACCTACGCATGCTACAGTACGTGATTTCAACGAATAATTGTTGTTGTCTCGGACTTCCATTGAACCTGGGAATACCCTCAACCCTCCTCCATCACCCACAAGCTTGTATGCTGCACTCAAATCCACTACACCCCCGATTTCGTGACTGACAACCTTGTCGGGGTGTCTTTTATCGTATCCTCCATAGCTTTGGGGGACTTTGTATGTTACAACAGTGGCCTTAGGCTTCATTGACACCCTCTTTAAACTTCCTTCAAGCATTGCGTAGCACAAGTCGACGTAATCATCGGCGAGGGCGGGCATAATGTTCATTATCTCGGGGTCTCCAGGCCTTGAGTTTATCTCAAGGACTTTAGGATCGTCTTTTGTGTGTATGAATGCGACGTAAAACGGAAGTCCCAACAGACCCTTATTCCTTCCCTCACCCTTAACTTGCTTGAAAATCTTATCTACAATATCCTCCTCCACTTCCCTATCTTTCGGAGTCATGAAAGGCAAGTGGTCACCCACATCCTTGTAGGATCCCATACCTCCCGTATTAGGGCCTATATCCCCTTCAAACGCCCGCTTATAGTCGCGGGTGTCCGGGAAAGGTGCGAGGGTCTTACCGTCACAGTAAGCCATAAACGAGGATTCTTCACCGTCAATCTTCTCCTCGACAATCACAATACCCGACTCATAATTAGACTTGAAATACTCGAAATAATCATCCTTCGAGTTAAAATGATCCCCCCAGACTCCAACACCTTTGCCGAAACCCGGCTTGTCAGGTTTCACCACGACCTGGCTTTCAAGCTCACCAAACCATTCATAAACATTATCTTTCACATTCGACAAAGACCAGTCTACGTGAGGGTCGAAGACCTTGTATCTCGGATTCGCACTCGGACAACATTCCGCTAAAAGTTCCCTCTGCTCTACCTTACTGGCTTCGATAGCGTACTCTTTCGCAGGACATAAAACTGGAATACCCGTTTTTTCCAGCATTACGTCGTGAAGACCCTCGATTACCGGCCCCTCAGGCCCAACGACACAGAATTCGATTTCTTCTTTGTGTTTAAACGCGAAATCCGAAATAGAGTTCACATTCAAGTCCGGAACAACAACATGCTCATACGCTCTTTCAATATTGAAAGGATTTTTCTGTTTGTCGACTATAAAAAGCCTTGTCTTATGGCTTGAACGGCACAGGGCGTCTACCATCGAGACACCTCGCGATCCATAGCTTACTACAAGTACTCCAACACTCATGAAAATTCACCCCGCATTATTAGGTGAGATTATGTGCGTCTTCAAATAAATATTTACTTCTTTCCGTAAACAACAGCACCCAAAACCAAGCCCGCTCCAACCAAAACATAGAGCATCCCTGACCTGTTCCTTGATCCTGACGCGACGACGTTTCCAGTCACTTTCCCAAGTTTTTTTATCGTCGTAGTTTGAGTGATGGTTGTTGTAGTATCACCTGTCATTGAAGTCGTTGTTGTCTTCAACTTCTCCTCAGCTAGGAAATGTGATAAAACCGTGGTGGTCGATGAACTACTCGAAGACACATTTAGTGTTATCGAAGTTGTAGAGCTTGAAGTCGTAGTCTGTTCCGCCGTAACCAGTACTGTGGCTTGTTTGTGGGGGTATCCGCGCGCCATAATCAGAAGCCGGTATTCACCCACCTCATCAAGGTTTATTCTTAATGTGCCGTTTTCATCAGCTTCAATCGTTTTTAACCACTTTAGATTTTCGTTTCTAACTTCAACAGTCACATCCTCAATAATTTTTCCCGTTTTTTCATCAAAAACATTAAATTCCATGAAATCATTAGTTGAAATGCTCATCATCTTCCCCGGAATGGGGGCTTTCCCCCCTGAAAAAACGAGGTTCCTCTCCTTCTTCGGCCTTTCCACAATCGGACAAACCTCGGAAAATTCCACATCCCCAGGGATCGAACCCCAAGGCCCAAAAGCGTACCCCAAAAGGTCTCCTTCTCGCGCGCAATAATGGCCGTCAAAAGATGTGAGATCACCATCCCAGCATGAATCACCGGCATCCCAACCCACGGGCATGTAATCCCAACCACCACCATCAGAAAAATGAAAGCTCCAGTATTCGTTAGAATTGCAATAACAGTCGTTTGCAGGGCATCCAACACTTTCAATACCACAAAGACCATGACCCCACATTCCCCCATCACTCCAAGCCATAACAAGGCTTGTTTCCTGCATGACTTTGTAGCCGTCAGTTTCGGGTGCAACTTCCACACACTCCGTTTTCACAGTCCCGTCTGGGAATTCAACCACAACTCCGACGCGAACGGCGCTAGCTCCTAGTGAAATGAGCATTAATATTATTACTCCGGTAAGATTTTTCACATTATTATCCATTAATATCACCAATTACAATAAAGTTGGATAAATTATCCAACTTTTATATTCATTAACAATAATCATATAAAAATGAAATTAAAATTCAACACCATAACATGGACTGCTTGGATGCTTACTGGAGCCACCATAACCCTCCTCTCAAATAATCCCGCAAATATCATACTCTTATCCCTGATACTTCTTGCATCCGCGAAAAAACACCACATTTCAACTTCAAACACGATAAAGGCTGCAATCTTTTTCAGCATACCGCTTCTTTTAATCAACGTGCTCTTCGTTCACGAAGGACAACATATCCTAACAGAAATACCCGCCGACATCCATCTAATTGGAATACAAATACCAATAACTCCCATCTCAGGCCCAATAACACTTGAGAGTGTTTCAGCCGCGTTTTTATTTTCAATACTTCTACTCAACACACTGCTACTGTTTACAATCTACAACAAGGAAACCTCAATCGACAACGTTCTACGCCTAATACCCACAAGACTTTCCCACTCAACACTTCTCATCGCAATAGCACTCCGCTTCATACCCACCATAACACAAGACGCACAAGCAGTAACCGAAGCCCAACGCTGCCGAGGATTAATTTTTCAAACCGGCAGCCTAGCAAACAGGATTAAAGCAAACTCGTCGGTCATGATTCCAACATTTGTAAACTCTCTTGAAAGGTCTTACGTTTTGGCTGAAGCCCTTGAATCAAGAGGTTATTCTAAAAACAGAACTCGATATTTAAAGGAGGATTGGAGTTTAGGGGATTGGATATTGTCTTTCACTTATCTTCTTTCAATAACCTATCTTGTTTCTTCGTGGGCGGGATTCGGTTTTCCATACTGGAACAACCCTGAACTACTCTTCAGCCTCGACTTACGAGTTTTGATGACTCAAATGTTTTTACTTATCCCATGAAAACCATCGAATTTAACGAAGTCTCATATTGGTATCCAAATGCGGACGAGCCCGCAATAAATGATGTTTCTTTTAGTGTTTCTCCGGGTGAATTCCTGCTTGTTGTGGGATCGACTGGTTGCGGCAAGTCAACGCTTCTCAAATGCATAAACGGTCTTGTCCCCCACTTTACTGGCGGGAAAATTAAAGGAAGCATTACTGTTTGCGGTTTAAATCCGACTGAAACTCCAACAAAAAAAGTCGCCCAACACGTAGGCTTCGTATTTCAAGACCCTGAAAACCAATTCATAATGTCCACTGTTGAAAGCGAGTTGGCGTTCGGTCTTGAAAACCTACGTTTAAGTGTTAATGAGATTTCTGAAAGGATTTCCCAAGTCTCAAGCTACTTTAACCTCTCCCACATCATTAATAAAAAAGTCTCTGAATTGTCTGGCGGGGAGAAGCAGAAAGTCGTCTTGGCCTCTGTTTTAGCTATGAGGCCTAAAGTTATTGTATTGGACGAACCGACTTCCCAGCTCGACCCGGAAAGCGCGTCTAATCTACTGTATTCTTTAAATAGCTTGAATAGTGATTTCGGCCTTACCGTTGTTTTAGCAGACCACCGTATTGACAGGGTATATCCCTTTGTCAACAAGGTTTTAGATTTGGATTGTGGGGTAATTGGGAAACCAGAAGACATACTACCCAACTCCGTTAATTCTCCAGCACTCCTAAAACTCTCTAAAGACCTAAAAGACAAGCGAATTAACATAGGCCACCCCAAGACAGTGTCTGAAGCTAAAATCAATCTTAAAAAACACCTTAAAAAATTCAACTCCAAGAAAATCAAGTCCCGTAAAAAAGGGGTGGTTGTCGTATCCATAAGAAAACTGTCCAAATCCTTCAACGGGAAAAAAGTTCTAAATAACATAAATCTTGATTTCTTCCGAGGTGAATTCACAGTCATTATGGGTCGCAACGGAGCCGGTAAATCAACTCTCATAAAACACTTGAATGGCCTCCTCCAACCCGACTTCGGTTCAATTCAAGTTAAAGGAATGTCTCCCGCCTCATTTCCTATTGAAGAGATGGCCAGGAAAATAGGATTTGTATCTCAAAATCCAAACAACTACTTATTCTCGGAAACCGTTTCCGAAGAACTAGCCTTTACAGCAAGAAACCTCAACTCATTACCAGACATCGAAAGAATTCTTGAAAACCTCAATCTTTCTTCAAAAAAAAACCTTTATCCCCGGGATCTTTCTGGAGGCGAACGACAGAAGGTGGCTATTGGCTCCATACTTACCGGAGAACCTGATATCCTTGTTTTTGACGAGCCAACCCGCGGGATGGATTCGGACAGTAAACACCAATTGATATCTCTTCTGAAGGAATTCACAGATCAAGGGAAAACGGTTGTTGTAGTCACCCACGACGTTGAGACTGCGGCTGAATCAGCTGATAGGATTATAATCCTCGATAACGGTGTAATTACTGCTGACGGACCTGCAACTAAAGTCCTTAACGGAAACAATTTATTTCAAACTCAAATCAACAAACTTTTCCCAACTAAAAACTACCTTACAGTAGATGATGCATTAAAGGGATTGACATGAAGGCAAAAAGAATATTATTTTTCACAACACTTTTAGGTTTAATAATCTACTACACGTTTCTCCTTCACCCCCCATGGATCATTCCAACGCTAGCAGTAGTATTTTCAATACTAGGATTAATTTTCATCGAATTCGAAAAAAACCACGCCACAACCCGCACCATCTCCTTGCTCGGATTCATAACTGCCTTAACAGTCGTCTCCCGCCAAATAATACACGGGGTCGCTGTCAGCCCCGTCTTCTTGTTCACAATAATTACCGGATACCTGTTCGGCTCAGTAAGCGGATTCATGGTGGGCGCCGCATCAATGCTCGTCTCAAACTTCTTTGTGGGCGGCCAAGGCCCGTGGACCCCATTCCAGATGATTGGATTGGGTTTGATAGGAGCGGTCGCCTCCCTCCTTCCCAAACCGGAAAGAATGAGGCATAAAATTATTGTCCTATCCTTTTACGGGCTTTTCTCCTCCTTCCTCTACTCGGCAGTAACCGACATATTCTGGTGGATGGCTTTCACATCCAAACACACTCTTGCCACCTACCTTGCGATTTCAACCGCCGGAGTCATCTTTTCAATAGCACGCGGGTTGGGAAACATCCTGCTTTTCATACTTTTAGGGCCTCCCATCCTCAAAGTCTTGGAAAGGTTTCGCGACCGCTTTTACGTCGAGTATTTATAAAAACCCTCGTCGACATAATTTAAGATGACCTTTCAAATAGACGACATCGGAAGCTTCCCCCTACCAGAAGGTGCTTCAAGGGACAGGCTCCGTGAAATCGCGGAAAAAATCATTGAAGGCTCTTTCACAGAGGAAGAGGAGGATGAATTCATCGCAGTTGCCGTTAAAATGTTTTCTGCAAAAATTGACGCTGGAATAGAGGTTCCAAATTATCCTCAACTTCACGAGATGATCGACGGTTTTATGAAGCCCATAGAGAAATTTTGCGTCGACGGTGAACCACACCTCATAAAAAGCGAGTACGCAATAATTCCCGAAGTCGAGGTCGTAAAGGTTTATGCTGAACGCTTGTTCGAAGAAGGGGGGGAGAAAACAAACCTCCGCGTCTGCGTAACCGGCCCCCTAGACCTTTACGTTCGCTCGATATCAACTCAGGTTGAAGGGGATCTCTTTGCAAGCATCGGGAAAAGTGTTGGAAGCTTCATCGAAAATTCCATTCTAGACGAAGATTACATCAAAACCACTTCAGTCTCCTTGGACGAGCCGAGCTTAGGGCTTAACCCCAACATCATAGTCTCCCCCGACGACCTGGTGTCTGCCTGGGATCACGCCACCAAACACGTAACAAACCAGGACGTTCAAATACACTTGCACGCCCCCGCCGAAGCTGAACACGTCTACCAGACGAAGAAAATAAATGTCATAGGCGTTGAAACCGCGGAAAACCCAAGCCACCTTAAAGCTTTCGACAAGAAAACACTCGAAGAACACGACCGCTACCTCCGTGTGGGAATCGCGCGCTCAAACATAACTGCTCTATCATCCGACTTCGAGCAGAAACACGGGGTTAATCCCATGAACGACGCCGCGGCACTCTCCTCAATGATTGATGAATTCGAGTCCCCTAAAATAATCCGCAGTCGCCTAGACAAAGCCCGTAAAATCTTCGATGATAGAATAAAGTACGTCGGCCCCGACTGCGGGCTAGGGTTGTGGCCGAGCATAAAAAGCGCTAGCAAGCTACTTGAAAACACCGTGAAAGCGGTGCGAGATTAAGGGAAAATCAAACACCCCTCAATCAGGACACTTAATTTTTCTTATTTTTTTATATTACATACATGATTTAATATGGGTTGGGGTAAAATTTGTCTTATATTTCTGGTATTGATTTCTGTTTGTGGTTGCACTCAAAAACAGCATATCCCCATGACTACGACGTTATCTTGCACTCCCCCCTATATCAAGGTCGGGAATGACTGCTGCCTTGACGAGGATAATGACAACAGTTGTGATAGAGACAAGCCCACTACGTCAACACTTGCCATGTCAACGTCCTCGAGCACAACGTCAACGCTGGTGATGGACTCGTGTATGAACGTGTGCCGCATAAAATACGATCAAACAGGGGAGTGCGTTCGAAGTGGTGCTGAATGTCATAGCTCCATCAAGCATATTGAGAAGGACGGGAATAAGTTTTGCAAGGCAGAAAGCAGGGTGTACGACTCCTGCTGTTGCATTAAAGCAACCCCAAAAGAACCAGAAACGACTACCATGGTGACTCTCGTTGGAAGTTATGAGGTGGTTAGCAGTGAAGACAAAAGTATAAAAGCAATGGACAAATCTTTCTCCGAGTATGTGTCGGCAAATGAGATTGCGAAACTGCCGACAAATATCCGGAAAAGATATAAGATAATTGTTCCTTCAGATGTCTCTAAAGAACAACTCAAGGCAACCTTAACCCAAATTGTTGAGGATGAAACATCAAAGAACCGTGATATAGATGAGATTATTATTTTTGCATATGGGCGAAAGGAAGACATTAATTTTGGTGTATATACTTACGGCAGAGTTGAATGGTGCCCGAATGGTGACTGGGGAGGGGTTACTGAAAGAATAGCGTCATCTAACGACAGGTCCTCGTATCAATACGTCTTCGACATCAGAGACAAGGTCGGGGCAGCACAATCAGGCAGGCCTACGGAGCGAGACTTTGAGATATATACTGCCTTAGACAAGGCGTTGTTTGCAGAACCCGATACTGCAGAGGAGATAATAAACAAGAGAATTGCAAGCCAATATGGAATAACCGAAACGGAGCTAACCGACATTTACATCAAAGTTCTAGTTTATCAGATGACATAAACTAACAGAATATGAATCATAAAAATATTTTTATAAATGGGTGTAAAATTGGCCTTCTTTTTCTGGCTATATTATTAGTTTCAGGTTGTATCGGAAGTAGCACCCCCACATGTAATACACCTTATATTCTTGTAGGAGAAGATTGTTGTTTGGACGAGAATGATGACAATATTTGTGATAAAGACAAACCTCTAACAACTACCTTGTCTACATCTTCATCATCTACAAGACCTGCAACTTCTACCACGTCGACTTCCTCAACAACACTCAAACCCGATTCTTGCGAGAATGTATGTAAAATCAACTATGGTCAGTATGGAAGTTGTGTTCAGAATGGGGCTCAATGCAGCTCAAAAAATAGCCACATAGAGTTTGAGGGTCATACATTCTGTAAAGCGGAAAGTAGAGTTTATGACCTTTGCTGTTGTATAGATAATTCAGAAATAAAATCACAAACGACCTCACTAACACTGTATACTACGTCCTATAGCCCCTCAACAACAATTACAAAGACTTCTTATAGTGCTTCATCAAGTAGTTCTAGTGGTTCATGCGCATATGTTGGTAGTGTAAATTCAAACATTTATCATTATCAAAGTTGCAGGTGGGCGAAAAAAATTACTCCAGAAAATGAGATTTGTTTCTCATCCATTGCAGATGCAAAAAGTAAGGGATACAGGGCATGTAAAGTATGCCATCCACCCTCTTAAAATATGTTACTCTCTTTACCAAGAGCGAACTTTATCTATCATCCACGAGAGATAATACACAGACCAAGCGAGTACAAGTATTAGAGAAGTAATTATTCCTATTTTATCAGTTGTAATTCCCCAGATAATTCCTTCAAGGCAAATTTCATTTTTTCTCTATTATATTTTACTTTAAACTCATTATTGTTTACATTATGGCTTCTCGAAAAGCTTCGGTTTCCAGGAAGACTAAGGAGACTGACATTCAGTTGGAGTTGAATCTCGATGGCGAAGGAAAATCCAAGGTAGCCTTACCTCTTAAGTTTTTTTCCCACATGCTCGAGAATTTCTCCAAACACTCGAACTTCGACTTAACTCTTAAAGGTTCCGGTGACGTTGACGTGGACGACCACCACTTGGTTGAGGACGTTGGCATCTGCTTGGGAGACGCTTTCGATCAGGCGTTGGGTGACAAGTCGGGTATCACGCGCATGGCACACGCAATCGTCCCCATGGACGACTCCCGTGCGGAAGTGTCGGTTGATCTTTCAGGCAGGCCTTACGCTAAAGTGGATTTACCTTTCAGCGAGTTCACAGACCGGCGCGTCGGAGACACGAGCAAGGAAAACATAGTCCACTTCCTCGAAAGCTTTGCGCTTTCAGGTAAATTCAACTTGAACGTGAAGGTGGAGGGCCGAAACGACCACCACAAGGTGGAGGCAGCCTTCAAAGGCCTTGCGCGAGCGCTAAAGGAAGCGACCAGAATAAGCGGGAAAGGAATACCCAGCACCAAAGGAGTAGTCTGATTTATTCAAGCATTCCTTCCCATTTGTTGATGAGTGTTTCGACCGGTTTTTTAAGCTCCGGGACAAATCGTGCAGAGACATCAACGGCTTTAGATTCTGTTGCGAGAGTTATCGCACCCGAAAGGACATTAGTCTGGTCAATATCTTCCGGTTTATGGCAGGCTACACTGATTGTGTCGTGCCTGCGCTCACGGCCTGCATCAAGAATGTCGAAGTAATCTGCATCATGCACGTCTCCGTCGGCATCCTCCATGAACCTGATGTTGAATCCCATACCCTCTATCCTATGGAACATGTCCAGCGAGTAAATGTGTTTGCCGGAGACGTAGTCTGCCGCTGATGCGAACCGTCCTCTCCCCTCTCGCGATACGACGGTGCCGCCGGGGGCAACCTCGACGAGGCCTTTTGCAAAGACTGCTTGCGGGAACGGGCACGTTGTGCAGAGTGCGTTGTTAAAGAGAATTAAATCACTTGTGGGTGGGTCAGTCATAAAGTAATCTCCTGCCACTAGGTTGAATTTTGGCCACAAGTCCTCTCCCACCCTCTCACGAGCTTGATCAATCCAATCTTGTGGAACTTCCCCGCGCTCGATTGCGGTGTAGCTTTCAAGCCCCGGGTAAGACTTTAAAAAAGTGTATGGAGTCCTAAGGTTCGTGCCCATGCCAATTTCAGTGACAACTTTCGGAGTTATGTGGAGTGTTTCCAACTCCCCCACAATCATTTCGTTCATCCAGGGCCTATCGCCTGAACTAGCATATCTCTGCATGAGTTAAAACAGGGTTTGACAAAAAATAAATCAACGGTTTCATACCAAAACAACAACACCAGAATCTAGTATTATATCAATTGTCTTGACGGTAGTGTTTCTCACTGGCCCTGAGTATTTCAGGAATAAGCCTAAGTTCAATCTCACTCATGGTGAGCGTCACAGGCTCGATGGCGTGAAGAACGCTTTCGACTGCAAGTATTCTGAAGTCGTCGGGTAACGTCTGCCCCTGTGATGGCGCGTGCATCGCAGGTCTTCTATGCTTCTGCCCTTTCACGACTTTCTTCTTCTTAATTTCAGGGTGCCCTACCCTCCTATCTGGCTCGGTCGGAGGCTGATAATTTCGTATACGATAGTCTCTTGCAGCAGCTTCCAACACCTCGGGGAAAACAGAGCGGGAGTCAGCAGGCATTCCAAGTTGTAGTGCGTTAAATACTTCAATAAAGTTGGGTAGTAGGTTTTTGATGGCCTCATCCTGAACCTCCCCCTCAACTCCACCACCTCTTTTTCTCTTGTGCATGACCATTGAATTACTATTTAATTTATTATTCAAATACTTGCCTTATGAAACAATCCGGATTTGTTGACACAAACTACTCTCCCGAAAAAGAGGACCTTGTATGCCTCTTCTACGTCGAGCCTCCAGAAGGAAAATCACTTGCATGGAGTGCCGAGAATGTTGCCGGGGAATCCAGTGTGGGCACTTGGACTGACGTCTCGACCGCTGAACACGCTCTTTCAGGTCTTGCCCCCCATGTTTTCTCTCTGGATGAAGAGTCTAACATCATAAAAGTGGCTTATCCTGTCGACTTGTTCGAATACGACAACATACCCTGTATCCTCTCTTCTGTCGCGGGAAACGTCTTCGGTATGAAAGCTATTTCAAACCTTCGTCTTATGGACATACAGTTCCCTGAAAAAATCAGCTCTAAATTTGCGGGCCCAAGATTTGGAATCCCCGGAATCCGCAATCTTCTGAAAATCCCGGACCGCCCGCTCGTAGGAACCATTGTCAAACCCAAGCTTGGTCTTCCGACGGAAGAGCACGCTCGCGTCGCCTATGACGCGTGGGTCGGTGGTTGCGACATAGTTAAAGACGATGAGAATCTGACGAGCCAGGTGTTTAATCCATTCGAGGAACGTGTTAAACAAACCCTCGCCATGCGCAAGAAGGCTGAAGCCGAGACTGGTGAAATGAAAATTTACATGCCTAACGTTACTGCCGAGACTAACGAGATGCTGCGCCGAGCAAAACTCGTAAAGGATACTGGTGGACGCTATGTCATGGTCGACATCATGACTTGCGGTTTCGCAGCCCTTCAAACTCTTGCTGACGCTGACTTGGGTTTAGTCCTTCACGCCCACCGCGCCATGCACGCGGCAGTGACCAGAAACCCCCGCCATGGAATCACAATGCTCGTAATCGCCAAGCTCATGCGCCTTCTGGGCATGGACCAGCTTCACGTCGGCACATTCGACGTCGGCAAGATGGAGGGTGGAAGCGACGAGATAAAGCAGATCGCCGAAGCCATAACCTTGGATTCAGTCGATGAAACGCCGATCCGTCTTGCGCAAAACTGGCCTGGTCAAAAACCAGTCTTCCCAGTGGCATCCGGAGGCCTTCACCCCGGTCACGTCGAAGAGCTTATGTCTCGCGCTGGATCCGACATAATAATCCAGATGGGTGGGGGAATCCACGGCCACCCTGAAGGCACGAAGGCCGGGTCCGCGGCCGCTCGCCAGGCAGTCGACGCGGTAATGGGAGGCACGACTCTCGCTGAATACGCGAAAACTCACCATGAACTTTCCAAGGCGCTTGAAAAGTGGGGCACCTAGAATTCCATTTTCAATGCGTTGAAGTGGGAATAATAAATATTTCCGGGAACGCATACTTATATTCTCTACTTCCTATTGTAAGCCGATGACTAGGAATTGCGGGTTCTGTGGGAGGCCTGTTTTCACTGACGGCCAGCCGATTTGCGCGGGCTGTATGAAGAGTAGGGCTCGCGCTGACGTTAAAAAACAGCGTAAATTCGACAGAGAGTTCATTCAAAAAGAAAAGGACAAGGAGACTGAGCAACTGGTTCATGAAGAGGAAGACGAGGACGCAGAGGAAGCGTGGGCTAAGTAAACCCATCATCCTCTAAAGTATCCCCTATTTTTCTCTGAGCTTTCCCCGAAACTGCAGTGGATGTCTTATCCCACATTCTCCCTTGCATAAACCGTATGATTTTATCTTCACGCACGTGGGACAACTGTACCTCGTCCTACCCCGCTCTCCCGAAAGAAATCTCAACTGATACCGGGTCTTGTTTTCATCGAATGCAGGGGAATCAGAAAAAACTCCAACAACCATGTCTTCTGAAAGACCTTTCCCGACTAAATACGTTGCGAGGATAAACAACATGTTGTGGTTGACCTCACCCATCTTGAGCATCGAGATGATGTAGTTGATGCATGGTGGGCTGGTTTTTTCACTTGCATCTCCGCTGGAAAATTTTTGTGCTGCGAGTGCAAGGGAGTTTTTGATGTCTTTTGCAATTGATTCAACTTGCTTTGGAGCCCTTCCAACGTCCACGGGAGAAAGTATGTGGAGTGTAATCCGCTCTCTTAGTAAATCTCTTTTTTCCAACTCATCGATTTCGACTAAACCGTCCTTGACCTTTCTGTTGACTAAGTTGTATTGTCCTGAAATCCTGGCTAAATTTTCAGTCAACTTCAAGTATTCACCCAATCCTACCGTGTTTTCCTTAAAGTTTAGGAAAAACTCAACCATCAATTTCTCGACATCACCTTTACTGTCCCTGTAAAATTCAAATGCCTTTTCACCCTCAGCCGAAGCGTATCTAGTCTTAAAGCTTCTCCCCGTGATATTTGCGATAAGCCGTGCGATTGGATAGCTTAATATCGTTACTTCTTGAGATACCTTGTCTTCAATTTCAGAATTGATTATTCCGCGCTGAGCGTCTAAAAACCGGCTCTTACCCTGCCTTAAACATTCACCATAAACGGGGTGGTCTAGAATCTCATCTAAAGTCAAACCTAAGCCCTCCACGAATTTTTTCGCCTCGTAAGTGAAGGGATACTTGGCGCTGTAAGTTAGGTCGTATTCCACCATATTCTATTTTTATTACGCCTCATAATCTATTAACGTATGAAAAACAACGGTAGAGTATATAAAATAACTTCAGCAGTATTAATCATTGCAGCAATCACCTTGATAGTCCTGATAATTATTGTGTGGTATCTGTACGGATTCGATTATGTGGTCGCACCAAAAACAGTCACAATGATCTCCCAGACCACGGTTTGAATTAAATCAACCAAGCTTTCTGGCTAACTCACGAAGGTATTTCACCCCCTCATCCAATACTTCCCCCCCATTATCGGTTATTGTATAATATTTCCGCTGCCGGCGTTTATGCATGCTCCATTTACTTGAAACAAGCTTTTTCCTTTCAAGAGAATAAAGTATGAGGTATGCAGTCACATTTCCTATTTGAAAGTCGAAGTTTTCCTTTATTTCCCTGCCAATCTCATAGGCGTACATGGGTTTTCTCTTGAGAAGAGTTAGAATGTAAATCCATAGATTGTCTCTCGTAGTTGTTTTTATAAGTCTATCGATCGGCATTTTTATTTTATAGTCATAAAATATTTATATACATTAAATATATTATCTAATTAATATGAAAAATATTAAAGTCGCGATTGTAGGGGTGGGCAATTGTGCATCATCTCTCGTTCAAGGAATTGAATACTACAAGGATGTCTCAGGTGATGATCCATTAATCCCCGGTCTTATGCACAACGTAATCGGCGGATACAAGATTTCAAACATTAAATTTGTGGCAGCATTCGACGTTGATTCTAAAAAAGTGGGAAAAGACTTATCTAATGCGATTTTCAGCGAACCAAACTGCACCACAAAATTTTCTGACGTTAAAAAATGGGATGTAACAGTCCAAAAGGCACCGGTATTAGATGGTGTCGGAGACACAACAAGGGACAAGTTCACAGTCGACGAAAAGCAGAAACCAGTTGGCATTGCAGACGAGCTTAAGTCAAGCGGCGCCAAGGTTTTAATAAACTATCTTCCTGTGGGGAGTGAGGAGGCGACTAAATTCCATGCAAAAGAGTGTTTGAAGGTGGGTGTTGCTTTTATCAATGCGATTCCGGTTTTTATTGCATCGAATCCTGAGTGGAGTAGGAAATTTGCGGAGAAAAAAATCCCAATTATTGGTGATGATATTAAAAGCCAGGTTGGGGCGACAATAGTACACCGGACTCTCACACGATTGTTTGTTGATAGGGGTGTTAAACTCGATCATACTTACCAGCTTAATGTTGGCGGAAACACAGACTTTTTGAACATGCTTGAGAGGACCCGTCTTAAAAGCAAGAAGATTAGTAAAACCCAGAGCGTTCAATCCCAGCTTCCCACCCAGCTTCCTGCCGAAGACATTCACATCGGGCCTTCTGATTATGTTCCGTGGCTTGATGATAAGAAACTCTGTTTCATTCGGATGGAGGGTAGAAAGTTCGGTGACGTCCCCTTAAACATTGAACTGCGACTTGATGTGGAGGATAGTCCAAACAGTGCGGGAGTCATGGTCGATGCTATACGCTGTGCTAAACTTGCCTTAGACCGTGGTGTCGGCGGTGCCTTAACAAGCCCTTCAAGCTACTTTATGAAGTCTCCTCCAATACAATATGCTGACTCGGTGTGCAGGGAGATGGTCGAAGAGTTCATTAAGGGAGAGCGGGAAAGGTGATTATACTAAATTGGATGAGTGAAATGCTAGTTCAAGGTCATCGAGCCGAAGGTGAAGATGGCCTATTTGATCAACCTTTGTTAAAGGTTGAGGGAGAGTGGGAAAGGTGATTAAATCCTACTTTGACTCTGAGGGTTTGAGTATCCGGTTGGGCATGGTTTTCGCAAAAATTGGTTTGTCCCCTAACGCCTGGACGATTTTAGCTCTTGTCCCTGCGGCATTGGGTTTAATTTATCTTTTTAATGGTAACTTACTTTACGGATTAATTCTTTTCATTTTCTCTGGATTAATCGACGCCATTGACGGGGCAGTGGCAAGGGTGACTAAAAGTGTTTCTAATCTCGGGGCTTTTCTTGACGGGGTTATAGACCGTTATGTTGAGGCAGCGCTTTATCTGGGTCTTATGGCCTATCTTTGGGGTGAAACCCTGATTCTGCCTTCTCAAGTATGGGTGCTCCTTCTAGTCTACGGGGCCTTGATGCCCACATTCATCAGAGCGTACTCAGACCATAAAGGCGTTGTTTCGGATCCTGAGAAACTTCGAAAAATGGGGGGCCTTCTTGAAAGATTCGAAAGACTATTGTTGATTTACCTGGGAATGTTTCTCGCCCTTCTTTTCAATGAAGTATACCTAATGTACCTTATAGTATTGGTTACAATACTTGCAAATCTTACCGCAGCTCAAAGAATTTACTATGTAATCAAGGAAGCCTAAAAAAAACAAAGCTTTTTTTAATGGGTATTCAATTCTTATTCCAATGGATTATGCGGAAATCAAACCCAAGTTCCTGAAAGAAAAGCTCGTCGAGAAGCACACAAACTTTCTTAGTGACTACAAGAAAAAGCTGAAAGACATAAAGCGTCTTGGTGTTTTAGAGGAGAAAATCGATCAACTAGCCCACTGGATTGACAATATTGAGGGTGATAAAACACCCGACCTGATCTCAGAGAAGTATTCCGCCGAAGATGAGCTTTCGAAAATAGGGGATTTTCTGGGGTCTCTCTCTCACAAAAATACCGCCGAGATTACGCAAAAGATTTCAGAGCATGAGATAGCGCTTGAGTATTGGGAGAAGAAATGAATGAGAGGGAACTTAAGAAGAAGGCTAATTCTTTGAGGCATGAGATTGATTCTCGCAGGAAAAAATTGTCTGATATTTTCGGAAAACTTCGGGTTCACCAATCAGATTCCCGTGAATTGAAGAAGAAACGGGATTCACTAAACGATGAGATAAAAGAGCTTTCTCAAAAAATCAAGGTTTACAAGGGTAAGAGGGATAAGCTCAACAAGGCTGTTGGAAAGCTTGCGTCATCTAGGAGGAAGTTTATGGGTGATCTCAAGCATTTGGGGGGGAAGCAATCTGACTCTAGGAAAATCAGGACTCAACTAGAAAATAATGTTAAAAATACCGAGCAGTTGATTGAAGGTGTATTGAAAGATAAATTCAGTGTGTTTGTTTCGGAGGAGATTTCTTTAAGGGATGAGAAACGGCTTTTTGACTTGATCCTTGATCTTTCGGCTAAATTAATTGCTGCGAGAGACGCATCTAAAATCCAGGAGAAGATTATGGAGGATTTTAAAGACTCCGAGGAGCTTTCAAGCAGGCTTGGTTCAATGGGTGATGAGTTTTCCGTGTTATCGGAGATTTCGGATGAGTATCATAAGAAGGTGATCGAAACTTATGAGGAAATCCGCAAGAAAAAAACGTTGTCTAGCGAATCCCACAGTAAGCTGAAGGAGAAGTATGGTGAAATGGACCCACTGCGAAAGCAGATTGCAGGTATAAAAGAGGAGATTGTAAAGCTTCAGGAGGAGATAACCCCCATAAACGAGGAACTCGAAGACATTCGAAGGAAGAGGGAGGAGAAAAAGAAACTAGAGCTTGCTAAAGAAGCCACGGAAAAACTCAAAACTTTAAAGAGAGTAAGCCTTGCTGATCTGAAACTAATTCTAGACCACGGGAAAATCGATTAGCTTGTCAGAAATGCCATTTCTTCATCACTTAGATTATAAAAACTTTTTAATTCTTCTACCCCAACCATTTTCTGTGCCAATAGGATTTTGTACAAGCTCACATATTGTTGCGCAAATATTTTCGACGAAACATGAAGGTACGGTGATGCTTTAGCCCCTATGGTCTTTTTCATTTCACGGTTTTTCCTGCTCCTGCCTAAAGCTCCATAGTATGCTGGAAACATGTATCTTGCGTAACTTATTTTTTCAGGTCGGCTGCAAGCCACTCCCCCACTCATAAGCGGGCTTGCATACCGGAGATATCCCCAATACTGTCTCCTTCTTATCCTTCCCAGGAAAATATCAGATCTTGAGAGGTAATTCAATGCGTCCACCAAATTCCTACCTGACCCGTAAAGTTTCGGTAGGTTTTCGTCAATCCAAACCAAAATACTTTCTGGCTGCTCACTCAAATTAAAGCTCTCTGAGGAAAGCTCTGAAACCGGTTTTCCACCATAGACTTTACTCAAGAATTCATAGACATCCTTTTTCTTGTCTCTAGCATAAAGCAGTTCAAGGTCTTTTTCCTGGACGTTATTTCTCCCTGCACACAGAGTCTGAAGGTCGTTTACAGAGGATCTGATATCCCCCGAAGCATTCTCTGCAATCTCCCCTAAAATTTTTGGCGGAACAAAAACTTCCTCGCGATCGCAAATCAGCTTTAAATAATTCACTACAGTCGCATTCTGATTCTTTCTCAAGACAATTTTTTCACAAACTTTTTTAATTGTTGAAAGCTTTTTAGAGGAAGGATCGGATGTGGTCGCAACAGTCGGATTCCTAGACGCGCTAATAAGATCCACCAATGACTTAATATCCTTTTTCAAGTCGATATCGTCTACCACGATAAGCCTTTTATCACCGAAAAGACTCGTCGTCTGGGCCATAGCCATCGCAGACTCAATGTTGTCTTCCGAAACAAAAATAATATCCCAACCCTTCTCCTTCGCTAAAAGCTTCACTAAAAGAGTCTTCCCACAGCCTATTGGGCCCGTTATAAGGACTGGTTTATCCCAACTGGAAGATACGAGATTGGAGACAACACTCTTGTTCCCAACAAATTCAGAAAGGGTTTCCGGTTCATGAGTTAAAGTCCACATTTTTATTAGCAATCATATTACTATCCACAATAACCAATAAATAAAAGGGGTGGTGTATATGGCTTCTCCAATCGACCCATTAGGGTATGCGGGCATGGACTTCTTCAACATACTAGTAAGCTCGGTGGCAATGTCTTTAAAATTGATCGCCGGTTTTTTAATCGGATACCTAATCGCAGTCGTAATCTCCACAGTCTTGAACAAAATCTTAAACTTGGGAGAACTTAAGCATTCTGTTGTTCGCCATGGGGCGATGTCGTCAAAGCTTTGGGCTTCTTCAACAACCTTTCTGACGAGCTATGTTAAGTGGTATATTACTGTTGCGATTCTCACAGTATTCAACATTACAATCATCCATGAAGTCTTCTTGTTTCTGACGAATCTTTTATCGTTTATTATTCTATTCATCATTGGTCTTGGATTAGGGGGTGTGGTTTTCAAGATTATAAAGGATGCTTTAGAGAGTCTTGGTCTTGGTGTTGAACTTAAAAAACACAATATTGCCGGCGCTTTCGGGGGTTTTGAATTGTCTAGTATTCTGGCAGGTATTGTGAAATGGTACATAGTCCTTCTTTTCATCGGACAAGGCATTGCGAAACTCAACCTTGTGAAATTGAGCATGTTTGTGGATGAATTAATGGTGTACATCCCAAATGCTATCCTAGGCCTTCTGATACTTATTGTCGCTCTTTTGCTTTCGAATTTGTCTGCAGGACGGATTAGAAGTAGGAAGACTCCCATTTCAGATGTTTTCGCATTGGGTGTTGAAGTGGTTATCGTCTTCTTTGGGGTTGTGATTGCTTTGCCAAAGTTTGGAGTTCATAATGTCTCAATTCTTGAGGATTCATTCAAGATACTGTCTATTGGAGTGTCTTTGGGTTTGGGTATTGCTATCGGATTGGGTTTGAAGGAGCCTATTTCCAAACTCGGTGAGAAGTACCGAAAGGAGATATGAAGTTCACTGTAGAAAGCCATGATTCGAGGAATACTTCACTTGTAGTATTCTCTTGGATTATCGGTTTTCTACTGCTTTATTTCTCACTGAAAAATCTCGTCCCCCTTCTTTCTTCAACGGTTTTTACCGTTCCTATTTTGCTTAAATTTTTCATTTATCTTGCAACAATCTTAATTAGTTGTTTAATATTATTCTACAGTATACTATGTCTTGTACAATCGTGAGGTGGTTTCAGTGGAGCGTGTAACAACCGGAATTCCTGGTTTGGATAGCATGACTGAGGGTGGTTTTAAGCCAAATTCAAACATACTAGTTACTGGGGGTGTTGGTACGGGTAAATCCACTTTTTGCATGCAGTATCTTATCGAGGGTGCTTCTAACGGTCAGAAAGGGATTTACGTGACGTTCGAAGAGGAGACTCACACTTTAAAGGATAATATGAGCAGGTACAACTGGAATATTGATGCGCTAGAGGAGAAAAAGCTTATCAGGATAATTCATTTGGCCCCTAAGGATGTAATGCAGGTTGTGAAGTCTGGTTACGGGGAAATTATTAATCTCGTTAAAGATTTGGATGCTACCAGAGTCGTTATTGATTCTGTGAGCAGTATCGAGCTTATGATAGAGGATGATTTCAGAAAGAGGGAGAGCATGCTTCATCTTATGACGTGGTTGAGGAAGAATGGGTGCACCTCCCTTTTAGTGTCTGAGGCTGAGCAGCATCCTAGCAAGTATTCACGTCACGGAATCGTCGAATTCATCGTGGATGGTGTGATAGTCTTATATAACCTAAGAAGGCAGATGGTTCGTCAGAGGGCTCTTGAGATTTTGAAGATGAGGGGTACTAATCACATGAGTAGGATTGTTCCCTTCATTATCAGCAATGGCATTGAATTGCTTCCTCGTCAAAAGCTTTTCGGAGACTTCTAAAGGGATTTTCGGATTTGACGGGGATTCGATATTACTGTGATGTAGTCGGATTTCCTTAGTTTTTCCACGTTTTTGAGATCGATTTTCCGGCAGTAAACCTTGATTTTCCGCCCGCTCGGAATTTTGGTTTCAACCTCCTTTCCCTGATCAGACGGTAGGATGATCACATTAATACGCCTTTTTGTAAACTGGGCTATGATGTTTGTTAATGCTGAATCTGATATACCCAAAGCCGCTTTTGCGCATGTGTTTGCAGTTGCTGGAGCTACAACCGCGACCTTAAATTTTCCACTTCCCGAAAGAGGCGTGCTGTAACCTAAGTTTTTTTCAAAAAAGACTTCACAACAAAATCCCAAAACTCTTTCAAAGAGTCCGTACGCCTTTAATACTTCCTCTCCAGCAAGTGATGTGACTGCGGAAACCTCGTGTTCCCTCGAAATTATTTCGAATTCTTTAACAATCTCCTCAAGATAATGCCCAGCCCCCGAAACACACCACAGAATCTTCATTCAACATAAATCTTTGAAAATAATGGTTAATAACCCTAAAACCTATCTTTTTACCGTTATGGTGGAACATCTGGAACACACTCTGGCAGATGAAATCGAAAAAAAAGAAGTAGCCTACATCAACTACGTACTAATAGCTGTAGTAGTCCTCGGATTAATAGTCGGCGCCTACACCTTCTTTTTCTCGAAGGAAAATTTCACGTTAACACTACTAGTGTTCACAGGACTAGTCTTAGGTGTTATCACAGCCTACTACTACTATGAATCATTTTCAGCGGAAGATAAACGACTGATCTTAAATCCAGATGAAAACGTACTGATTGAAAGCTCTAACCCCCAGACTTATATAAGCGTTCCTTCAGCTGAAGTAGGTTTCTTAACCAATACTCCACCGCTTAAAGTAAACTTGTTTTTAACCGACAAAGGTATCGTCATCGAGCCTGTCGACGTTCAGGAGTTCGATGATGAGGGGAAACTATATTACTTGCACATTTACCACCACGATATAATGGCCATGAAACCAGAATCAAACTTCATGTCAGATTACATACGGCTAAAATATAAGGGACCTAACATGGAAGACCAAGAGATTCTATTGTTCGCTGGGGAAGATACCTGCAAGTGGGTTGACGAGCTCACAACAATTCTCGGAGTGGAAGCTATTTAACAGTTTATTAAGGATTAAATCCTTGGTTGAGAAAATATAGCATGAGAGGGTTTCTCAATCTATTCTGCCTGACCATGTAGTTTAGGGTTTGATGCAATAATGTTTTGATAAACTGGGGTGTATCTGCTATGGCACCTAAGTTTCCGTGCATACTGCTCTTATGTACCCCCCTGGGGTCCACATTGAAAAGGAAAAGTCGGTTACAAAACAATTTGCAAAACTAACTCCGATCGGGTAATTAACTTGGCAGCAATACGAGAACCCTAAATCACCACAATCAATAGTGCTCATCCTCACACAACTATCTGCAGTATGTCTATACATTTCTACAACGCCATTATTACAGCGGACTCCACAACTACTTCCATAAGCAGCAGTACTAGATGCATAAATCTTTCCCGCAGGCTGCTTGATAACATCAGAGGAAGTAAGCTTGGAAGGCTCTAATAAAAAAGCAAGAGCGAAAACAAGCAGTAATAGGATGATGATCATGATTAGACTCCCCCGGTCCGTGGGAATCAAGCGTTTCATGTTATTTCATTGGGGATACATCTTTAAAAGGTATTGGTGTTGGTTTGCGGGAGAAAATGATTTTTCTTCGATATTTAACGTGTTTTATTGTGGTGATTGAATTTGATGCAGCATGTATGCAAGGTGCGTTGAAATAATATTGGTGTTTGAGGTGGGGAATTGAGGATTAAGCATATAAAGAAGAATGAGGGAGACAGCTATTTAACCACTCATTCTATTTCTTTAAAATGGCTTTGAATCCTTTAACGACTAGAGACCATGATGTGATTGACCTTCCGTTTCTTGATGCAGTCTCAAGTTTCGCGAAAAAACTTTCTCACGGTGATGATTATCTGGTTGTAAGCCACCATGACGCCGACGGGGTCACAGCATGCGCTATCATGGTTGACCTATTACGCTCTCTCGGGAAAAAAGTGGATTACAAAGTATTAAAACAATTGGATAGTATCACAATCTCCGAAATAAAAGATTTTACGGGCAAAATACTGGTTTTCACTGACATGGGCAGCGGCCATTTCACACTCCTTGCCGACCATGGAGTAACCGACTTCTTTGTTGTCGACCACCATAACCCTGAATGCGAGTCTCCAAAGCAAATCAACCCCCACTCCTTCGGATTCAACGGAGGGATAGACGTTTCCGGCTCTGGGATGGCTTATCTTGTGGCTCGCGCGTTAGGTCGGATAGATTTCGCCCACCTTGCGATTGTCGGGGCTTGCGGGGACATGCAGGATTCCGGCGGAAAATTACGTTCCATAAACCGCATGATCATGTTTGATGCAATCGAGCAAGGCACTTTGAAAGTTAAAAACGATTTAAGGCTTTTTGGAAGGCAAAGCAGATCCCTAGTTCAGATGCTAGCCTACGCCTCTGATCCCGTGCTACCTCATCTTACTGGTAATAAAAGAGGGTGCACGCAATTTTTAGAGTTGAATGAAATACCGGTCAGAGACGAAAATAACCGGCTTCGCAATTACGTGGACTTAAACCACCTTGAACGCGAGCGTCTCACAACTGCCTTATACATCCATCTTCTTGACGCAAACACTCCCGAGTTTGTCATCCAGAGGATGATTGGTGAAGTTTACACTCTGATGCGCGAGGAGAAGAAGACTGAGCTTCGCGACGCTAAAGAGTTTGCAACGCTTTTAAACGCGTGTGGAAGGCAAGAGCAACCTGAGATCGGCGTTATGGTCTGTTTAGGTGACCGCGGAGAGTACTTGGCTTTAGCTAGAAGCCTTCTTGAAAACCATCGCAGGCAGCTTAGCGCGGGTTTAGATTATCTTTCGAAAAAGGGTGTTGAATCAAAAGAGAACCTCTACTTCTTTGACGCTGAAGGTGAGGTTAAAGAAAGTATCGTTGGCGTTGTTGCAGGTATGGCTTACGGTGCGCGCATAATCCCCCCGGACAAACCGGTTTTGGGTTTCGCTCAAGACCGAGACGACCCCGACTGGCTTAAGGTTTCGGCGAGAGCAAACTACAGCCTTCTTCGAAAAGGAATTCATCTTGGAAACGCCATGAACGAGGGCTCGTCCAAGTTCGGCGGTGAAGGCGGCGGCCACGACATCGCAGCCGGGGCGCGAGTACCAAAAAACAAGAAGGAAGACTTCATAAAAGAAGTAAACAACATATTTACTACGCAGGTGAGCAACTAACAAATCAAAAATCTCATTTTTATAGACTTTTTGCTTATGATTAACTCGTATGTTTTCTTGGATAGTGCGGATTCGTCTGCGCTATACCGATGAAGCTCTGAAGTAAAATTATAATAATATGGCTCGAATGCACGCTCGCAAGAAGGGTAAGTCACGCTCCAAAAAGGTTAAGAGAGTTAAGGTTCCCGAGTGGGTTAACTACTCGCCCGAGGAGGTGGAGGAGATAATAGAGAAACTCGCGAAAGAAGCTAATAGTCCCAGCAAGATAGGTTTAATCCTCCGTGACCAGTATGGAATTCCAGACGTATTCTCTATCACGAAAAAGAAGGTAACAAGAATCCTCAAGGAAAAGAATCTTTCAACCAAGCTTCCAGAGGATTTGAGAAACCTGATTCAAAGAGCCACAAACCTTAGAATCCACTTGACTGAACACTCAAAAGACAAGCATTCTCGAAGAGGCCTCCAACTCACCGAATCAAAGATCAGAAGGTTAACAAAATACTATAAATCATCCGGCAAACTATCGGAGTCGTGGAGATACGATCCCGAAAAAGCCCGATTGGAGTTGTAAAGATGAATGCTTGCGCCCAAATATCCACGGAGTCTGAGAATCCAGAATGCGTCATGAAAGCTCTTTCAGTAGACAACAAGGCGGCTGAGATAAGTTCCAAGGTAGATGGGAAAACAATTAAAACAGAGGTCAAGGCGAATAATCCCCGCACACTTCTCGCAACAGTAGACGACATCATTCGTTGCCAAATGGTTGCCGAAAAGATAATTGAAGATGGCTAGGAAAAAGAAGATTAGTTCATGGAAACAGAAGAAGACTTATAATGTGTTGGCTCCAGACAGCTTCAACAACAAAATCCTGGGTGTGACACTCTCAGCAGATCCTAAAAATATTATTGGACGAACCATCACCATCTCTGCCAAGGATTTGACTGAAGACAGGACTAAACAACATTTCAACCTAACATTTGAAGTAACTGATGTTTCCGGCGAGGGCGCTAAAACAAAGTTTAAGAAATTCACTGTTTCTTCCGGTTACATGAAATCCAAGGTCCGTAAGAAGACTACGAAAATCGACTTTATATCTGAAGCATCCTTTGAAGGTGTGAAAACAAGGGTTAAGGTCATGATTTCTGGTGGAAGGGGAATAAGCAGGGATCAGAAAAAACAGATTTCAGAAAAAATAAAATCTATTTTTAATTCACACAAAGACAAAAAGCTAGACGACGTAGTTCAGATGATTGTTTTCGGAAAACTGGGAACAGAAATCTATCATGGTCTAAAAACAATCAACCAGATTTACCGTGTTGAAATCCAGCAGCTTAAGGTAGTCTAATCTCTTGGGTAAACGACTTTCTTCTCTGAAACATCCAAGACCACGAATCGTTCTCTTAATTCTTTTAGGATTTTTGATTGTTCAACAAGTTTTCCAACTTCCTCGGGTTTGCATGATGACCCGGAACTCAAAAGCAACACAGCCTTTTCAGGATTATACTCCACAATCCTCCACAAATGCTTTAAAATCTCTTCGAGAGATCCGAACTCGCAGGAAAAAAGTATTTTCGGCTCAAGCCAAATCAAGTTTACTTTACCCAAATTTATTCCGTACTCAATGATTGAAGCATCAATTCTAACAGTAAAACCCAATTGCTCGCCCAAGACTCTGTAATAGTCAACTAATGCATCCTTAAAGGGCTTCCCACACTCCTTCAAGTGTTTATCAAGCGCCTCGAAATCCGTGATATTCTCCATTTTTTCACTAATAAAATTTTTCCGAAAAAGATATTGCCGAGTGAATCTCACCTATAACGTCGGTGGCAGTAACTGACACCCCAAACTTCTCAAACGCAATGTCTCCTGCAAGACCATTTAGAAACGCTCCCGCACAAGCAGATGAGTAAGAGTTTTTATTTTGAGCGATTAGTCCCGCAACGAGTCCTGCCAACACGTCTCCTGTTCCTCCAACAGTCATCGCAGGATTTCCTGTTTTATTCAACCGGGTCGTCTTTCCGTTTGAAATCACATCAACAGCACCCTTAAGCAGTACTACGGTCTCTGTCTTTTTGGCCGCGGCCTTGCAAGCCATTTCCCTGTCTTCCCCGATTCCGCCGAAAAGCGACTCGAATTCGTGGGCGTGCGGTGTTAAAACCATATTATTCTTCAAATGCTTTTTATCAACGAGCCGCAGGGCGTCGGCATCCAAAACAATTTGCGTTTCCACTTTCCCTAAAAGCTCTCTTAGTACGTATTTCGTGTCTGAGTGCGTCCCCAAACCATTTCCAATAACCAGAACATCAAATTTCCCCTCCAATATTTTTTCCACATCATCTTCGGAAAAATAGTTTTTCGATTTCAGCGGATCAACTATGATGTTTGGGTCATATGGTATTCTTTCAGCAACAATCTTCGGGCAGGCGATTGTTACAAGATCTGCTCCGCCTTTAAGGCAAGCTTGCGCGACTATCATGGGAGTCCCAATGTATCTCTTTGACCCGCCAACTATGAGCACTCTACCAAAATCTCCTTTATGAGAATCCACATTTCTTCTAGGTATCGCAAGGTATACGTCTCCGGGACCCACATATTTTTCAGCTTCAGGAGGCATCCCGATATCAACAATCTTCGACCCTGACACTTTCTCGTTGTGAAGTGCGAGCACAATGTCTGCTTTAACTGAAGTTTCATCGTCCCCGGAAGGCACATCCACCGATATTTTACCGCATTCAAGATGGTTTATAAGCTCTATGAGACTTCGAATAGGTTCTCTAACACTCCCCTCAACACCCACTCCCAAGAGAGCGTCTACTGCCACGTCACAGTTTCCGACTTCTTTTCGTATTATTTCGCATTGGCTTGAATCATAGACTTCAGTAACCTGTAAGTCTAGAGCCTTTATCATGTCAAAGTTTTCCTGGCACTCCTGGCTACGCCTACCGCTTAACGCATAAACTTTGACTTTTTTCCCTTGCGAGTGTAGTAGTCTGGCTGCTGTGAGTCCATCCCCCCCGTTGCCTCCTCTCCCGGAAAAAATCACAATGTTCTTAAAGGATTCGCATTCGTCTGCGATTTTTCTCCCGGCGTTTTCCATAAGAAGCAGTGTGGGCACTCCAAGATACCTTGCGTTTATGTCAAGCACCTTAGACTTCAAAGCTCATTCACCCCAAAACAATATTACTTAACCGTAGGCTGGACCAGTCTCATCCTTTTTGAATGCTTTCTCGTAGTATTTCATGCCTTCTTCGGTTATGGACGGTTTTACATCTTCCAAAGCCTTTTTGAAATGATTCATCGAAACTTTTTCCGCGTCAATGTTCTCGCGGAGAGCGTTTAAGCCTGCTTCCCTGCAAACTCCTTCTATGTCTGCGCCGCTGAAGTTTTCGGTTTTTCTGGCTAGCTCTTCCAAGTCCACTTCTTTTAGTGGCATGTTTTTTGTGTGTATCTTGAATATTTCCAGTCTCGCTTCTTTATCGGGTGCGGGTACTAGAAGCATCGAGTCGAGTCTTCCGGGTCTTATGAGTGATGGATCTAGCATGTCGTGGCGGTTCGTTGTTCCCACGACAATGACGTTTTCCAGGCTTTCAATCCCGTCTAGTTCAGTGAGTATCTGGTTTACAACGGTCTCTGTGACGTGGCTTCCCGAATACATCCCGCGTCTTGGGGCTATCGCATCCATCTCATCGAAGAGTATTATCGTGGGGGCTGTCTGCCTTGCCTTCTTAAATATCTCGCGGACTCCCTTTTCGGATTCCCCAACCCACTTGGATAATAGTGCTGGCCCCTTTACCACAATAAAGTTTGCGTCTGATTCGTTGGCTATTGCCTTGGCCAGAAGGGTTTTCCCGCATCCCGGGGGACCGTAGAACAATACTCCCTTGGGAGGGGTTATCCCCATCCTCTTGAATGTCTCAGGTTTTTTGAGAGGCCATTCAATCATCTCTCGAAGGTTCTTTTTAACCTCGGAAAGCCCTCCAATATCCTCCCACTTGACGTCTGGAACTTCGACAAATACTTCCCGAAGGGCTGAAGGCTCAACAACTCTTAAGGCTTCGCTGAAATCGTCTCTTCGAACATCCAGGTTTTCCAAAACCTCGGCCGGGATCTCGTCTTTTTCCAAATCAATCAGCGGTAGGATTCTTCTCAAAGAGCTCATCGCAGCTTCTCGGGCGAGTGCTGCAAGGTCTGCGCCTACGAATCCGTAAGTCGAATTCACTATCTCTGCCAGATCAACGTCTTCTTTTAGCGGCATTCCGCGGGTGTGGATTTGTAGTACTTCTTTCCTCCCGTTTTTGTCTGGAACTCCGAGCTCAATTTCCCTGTCAAATCTTCCAGGCCGGCGTAGTGCCGGATCTATCGAGTCCTCCCTGTTTGTCGCGGCGATCACAATCACGTTTCCGCGTGCAATCAACCCGTCCATAAGTGACAGAAGCTGGGCTACGACTCTCCGCTCAACTTCGCCTTTAGTCTCCTCCCTCTTCGGCGCAATAGAGTCGATCTCGTCTATGAAAATGATTGATGGCGCGCTCTGCTGGGCTTCCTCGAATATTTCCCGAAGCCGTCTTTCCGACTCCCCGTAGAACTTGTCCATTATCTCGGGGCCTGCAACAGGTATGAAATGCGCGTTCGTCTCCGAAGCAACCGCTTTCGCAAGAAGTGTTTTCCCGGTTCCCGGGGGCCCGTAGAGCAAAACACCCTTTGGAGGCTGAATACCAAGCTTTTCAAACAACTCCGGGTGCTTCATTGGAAGCTCTATCAACTCCCGGACTCTAGCTATCTCGTCTTTTAGCCCTCCAATATCTTCGTACCTGACTGCCGGGGCCCCGGTCACAACCTTCTGCGGAGTTGATTTTATGTCTATGGTCGTGTACTCGTTCACCTGGACTACGCCTTTCGGTTTCGTCTGGCTAACCGTAAAAGATATTGATTGTCCTAAAACGGTTATTATGAAGTTGTCTCCCTGGATTAAGGGCCTTCCCATGAGAATCTTTTGTTTAACATAGTTTGAGAAGTCTCCTCCAAAGCTTATCTCGTGCCTTGTAGGCGCAATTGAAACGGTTTTTGCATCTGTTGCCTCTGCCTTTTTCACTGTTACTTTTTCTCCAAGGCTTGAAGCAGAATTTTGTCTCAATATTCCGTCCATTCTAATGATGTCAAGTCCCTCGTCTTGAGGGTGGGCCTGCCAAACCTTTGCGACAGTTTTCTTGGACCCTTCAATTACGACCACATCTCCAGTAGTAAGTCCCAGTTTTTCTGCTGCATCAGAGCTTATTCTCACGATACCTCTTCCAACGTCATTGTGCATTGCTTCAGCAACCTTGAGTTTTAGTTCTTTTTCCATTTTTCTTGTAGGGATTTTACATTAAGCCTTTATAATTGTTGTTTGTTTAAGTATTTTACCGCTTCTATCCCCCCGTCTGTTATCCTGTATTCAATCCTTTCCCCTTCAGCCTTATTTAAGTGTTTTCGAAGTATCATGAATCTCTCCCCGCTTTCACAAACCCCGGACTCAACCATTATCTTGCTCCAGTAGTGGTTTATCCCCCCTCCAACCGGAATGATTCTCCCAGAGTCTATGTCGGTGTAGACTTGATTTAACATGATGACGGGGATGTCCCATTTTCTTGCGATTCTAAGAAGCTTTGCCAGCATTCTACCGAATTCTTTAATATCTCTTTCCTCTTCAAGACGGTATAAGAGGGCGATGCTGTCTATTACGACCAGTGATATTCCCCCAGAAGCCACGATGTCTGACGTCTTGTCGAGTGCCACCTTCTGGTCCTGAAAAGAGGTGGGCTTTATCAACAGCATGTTTTGAAGTACGTTTTCAGTTTCCTCCCCGCAAATCTGTTTTAACCGCTCAGTTGAAAACCCCCCTTCAGAGTCAATGTAGACTACTTTCCCTGTTTTTACGGCTGAAACGCAACTCATTATGGCGAAATTCGTCTTTCCCGAAGATGGTGGCCCGAAAATGTGCGTTAACACTCCCGGAGTAAGCCCTCCCCCTAAAAGGCTGTCAAACGCAGGGTTTATGGAAATCATTTAATCTTGTTTTTCCCGTCAACATAAATAATCTTTGGTTTATGCCCTTCGACTTCATCATCATTCATCAAACCGAAACACAAGATTATGAGCTTGTCTCCAACCTCAACCAGTTTTGCGGCAGCCCCGTTTACGCACACGACCCCCGAATCCCGCTTTCCAGCTATTGCGTACGTCGTAAACCGCGCTCCATTTCCCATGTCACCCACTAAAACTTTCTCATACTGATTTATCCCGGATTCGTCAAGAAGTCTCTCGTCTATCGTAATGCTTCCAGTGTAGTCAACGTTTGCCTCAGTAACCTTGGCGCCGTGAATTTTAGCGCGAAGAATCTCTCTCAACATCCTTGTCACAACCCCGTCATCTCACAGGCTTCCTTTAAAATCTTTACAGACTCCTCAAATAAAAACTGTTCTTTTTCGTTAAATTGTATTTGAATTGGATTGGCCCCGCGCCTTCCGACTTTGGCAAGAGTGCTAACGTATATCCTATGTTCACTGTTGTATGTTGAAACCGGCATAATCTCCCCTTTATCCCCGGAAACAGCCTCAACAACACTTCCAACAGCCACGGCCGGGGCATAGTATGTCGCGCCTTTAAGCTGAATTACTTCGGCAGCGGTCGCTCTAACCTGAACAGCAATTTCTATGAACTCTTCCTTGGTCATTTTACCCGACTCTTCGACTGATTCCCCAGAAATCTTTGATTGACTGTATGCGGCAAACATAGAGTCTCCGTGCTCGCCAGCCATTAAAGCCGACACTTCCAAAGGATTTACGGAAAGCTTGTTTGCGATGGTCGATCTCAACCTTAATGAATCTAAGACAGTTCCCAACCCAAAAACTTTTTGGTAGTCAAAACCCGATTTTTTCTGGGCGACATAAGTCATAACGTCCACGGGATTTGAGACTACAAGCAAGATAGAGTCGTCCACGTGTTCCATTAAATCATCTATAATCTCTCCCATAATCGCGGTGTTTTTCTTGAGAAGGTCGAGTCGATTATCCCCCGGCCTTCTTGGTATTCCCGCCGTAATGACTACTATATCTGAACCTTGTGCATCTGCGAAATCGGAAGAACCGCTCACAACGACACTTTTTCCGAAGTGCGAGCTTGCGTGCATAAGATCCAATGCTTCTCCGCGCGCCCTGTCTTCGGCTACATCAATAAATGCGAGCTCGTCAACGGTTTTGCCCGCCAGCAAGTAAAACCCCGTGGTTGATCCGACTTGTCCTGCTCCAATAATCGTGGCCTTCATCTTTCCTAACTATTACCTTCCCCTTTTATAAAGGTTTCCGCCATGAGAGTCAATTGCCACTATTAGAGGTCCGAAGTCGCCTACTTGTAGTTGCCATACTGCTTCTGGTGCGGACAGATCCAGCCAATACACCCCTAAAACCTTTTTAATCTTGTCGGCTGCGAGAGCACCCGCACCTCCAGTGTATGCGAGGTAGACGCAGCCAAAATCTTCCATGGCCTTGACCACTTCATCACTCATACCTCCTTTGCCTATTATTGCACGTACTTTATATTCCTCGATTACTCTCGGAGTGAAATCATTCATTCTCGCGCTCGTTGTGGGGCCGGCTGAGAGTATATTCCATGAGTCATCCGGATTTTTCCTGGTCAAAGGGCCTGTATGATAAATTACTCCCCCATCGAGGGTAAACGGTAGTTGTTCTCCAACATTTGCGTACTCAATGATCCTCTTGTGTGCTTTGTCGCGGGCTGTTACGATCTCCCCTGAAAGATATATGGTGTCTCCGACATCAAGATCTTCCAAATCCTCTTTTTTTATTGGTGTTGTAATCTTTTTCATAGATACTCTACTTTATCTTCTAAAATCCGTGCTGTGGCTCTCCGTGCAGCCCAACACTGCATATTCACCGCGACTGGCAAACCATTAGTATTGCATGGAGCGGTCTCAATATTCACTGCGAGCGAAGTTGTTTTACCGCCTAATGCCATAGGCCCGATACCCAACTTATTTATTTTCTCAAGAAGTCCCATCTCAATCTGTGCAATCTCATCCTCCCCATTTCTCTCGGTTATCGGCCTTAAAAGCGCTTTTTTCGAAAGCTTCATCGCAACATCAGAGGTTCCTCCAATCCCAACTCCCACGATCGTCGGGGGACAAGGCTTCCCACCCGCGTCAGAAACCGTCTTTAACACAAACTCTTTCACACCATCAATCCCCTGAGAGGGCGTTAGCATGGCGAGCGCGCTCATGTTCTCGCTTCCACCGCCTTTTGGAAAAACCGTTATTTCCAAATAGTCTTTGTCTGGCAGTATCTCAAGATTTATGAATTTAGAGTAATCGGAAATCTTATCTGTGATATTTTCTCTTGTGAGTGGGTCAACCATGTGTTTTCGAAGTGGGACTTCATCAGTCGCCTTTATTATGCCTTCACTTACAGACGCAACTAACTTATTCAAGTCTACTTCCGCAATTCCCCCAACCCCTAAATACACTAGTGGCGTTCCAGTATCCTGGCACAATGGTATTCTCCCACCCCCAGCTACCTTCACATTCTCTAAGATGGTTGCGATTTGCACTCTCGCAACACCCTCTTCCACCGTTAAGGCATCCTCAAGCGCGTTTTTCACATCTTCCGGAATGCTTGTTTCAGCTCGTTTGAAAAGTTCTGAAACAACTTCCACTATCATGTTTCCGCCACTCATGCTATTATATTCAAGTCATTCAATTAATTAACTGTTTATGGCAAGCACTTTTGGGAAGGCTTTTAAGGTTTCTACTTGGGGTGAATCCCATGGGAAGGCGGTTGGATGCGTCGTGGACGGGTGCCCTTCAAACTTAGAATTGACTGTCGACGATATCCAGCGTGAATTAGACCGCCGCAGGCCAGGCCAAAACAGCGTCTCAACCGACCGGTTGGAAGCGGATGCGGTGGATGTTCTTTCAGGACTATTTGAAGGCAAGACTTTAGGCACTCCAATTTCAATGGTCGTGTTGAATCAGGACGCTGATTCCAGCAAATACGAGGCCATAAAAAACACTCCCCGCCCGGGACACGCCGACTTTACCTGGCGTGCAAAGTTCGGGCACGTAGACTTCCGCGGAGGAGGAAGATCAAGTGCAAGGGAGACTGTCGGGCGCGTTGCAGCAGGAGCAATTGCAAAAAAGCTCCTCAATGTATTCGGGATTCAAACAATCGGTTTCGCCCGCTCGATAGCGGGTATCGACTCTGCAGAGGAATTCGACGTATCACTTAAGGGTTTCGCAGACCTCGTGGATTCAAATCCCGTAAGATGCCCTGACCCCGAGATCGCGAAAGAGATGGAGGATGCAATACTTGCTGCGAAAGCCCGGGGAGACTCTGTTGGAGGGGTGATTGAGGCAGTATCTTTAGGGGTTCCTCTTGGATTGGGCGAGCCCGTCTTCGACAAGCTTAACGCAGATCTAGCGAAAGCTCTTATGAGCATTCCCGCCGTAAAGGGTGTTGAAGTTGGGTGGGGATTTAAGCTTTCAAGCCTTCGGGGTAGTGAAGCTAATGATGAGTTTACTTTTCAAAAGGATGAAGTCAAGCTTTTGACCAACCGGTGTGGGGGTATTTTGGGTGGGATTTCAACTGGTATGCCCATTGTAGTTCGCGTAGCGGTCAAGCCGACCGCATCAATCTCTAAAAAGCAGAAGACTGTTGACCTTGAAAAGCAGATTGACGCAAACATTAGCGTTTCAGGCCGCCATGACCCCTGTATTGTGCCAAGGGCGGTTCCTGTAGTCGAAGCTATGATAAACCTTGTTCTGGCAGACCACGGAAGAAGATCTGGCTTAATCCCTGCGAAAATAAAATGGGGGTGAGGGATTGTTTATCCCTCAATTTCCTTAGTATATCGGAAGGTATCTGTCGAGCTCCCATTGACTTACGTGCAGGCGGTATTCATCCCACTCGCGGTTTTTTATCTCGATGTACCTGTTGAATACGTGGTCTCCAAGAACCTTTCTGGCTAGATCACTCTCTGCGGTTGCGTCTATCGCCTCCTTTAATGACCCCGGAAGCATCTGGATATCTGCTTTCTTCATGTCTGCTTCACTCATTTTGAAGATGTTCTTTTCGACCGGGTCTGCCAGATCGTACTTTTTATTGACTCCCTCCATTCCAGCGGCAAGCATGACTGCGAATGCGAGGTACGGATTGCATGTTGGATCCGGGCTTCGCCACTCAATTCGAGTAGCTTTTTCCCTACCGGGCTTGTAAATCGGCACTCGAACGAGGGCTGACCTGTTCCTCTGAGCCCATGCAACGTACACGGGAGCCTCGTATCCTGGCACAAGCCTCTTGTACGAGTTTACTATCGGATTCAAAATGGATGTCAACTCGTAGGCGTGTTTTAATACTCCTGCAATGTAGTGTTTTGCCATTTTTGAGAGGTATGCCTTGTCGTTTTTATCGAAGAATAGGTTTTTGTCTCCCTTAAAAAGGCTTTGGTGTGTGTGCATTCCAGACCCGTTTTCCCCGAAGATGGGTTTGGGCATAAAGGTTGCGTAGATGCCGTTTTGCATTGCAGTCTGCTTTACTACCAGTTTGTATGTCTGGACTGCGTCAGCCATCCTTAATCCTTCAGTGTAATGCAAGTCGATCTCATGCTGTGATGGTGCTACTTCATGGTGGCTGTACTCTACTTTAATCCCCATATCCTCTAGGGCGAATATCGTGTCTCTTCTAAAGTTGGCTGCAAGATCCAGCGGGACCAGGTCAAAGTATCCTCCCTTGTCTAGTATCTCTGTTCCATTGGAGTCTGCAAAGTAGAAGTATTCTGCTTCAGGCCCCACATAAAAAGTGTATCCTTCCTTCTCGATCTTTTTAATCTGTTTTTTAAGGACGTATCTTGGGTCTCCTTCATATGGTTTTCCGTCGGGAGTTAGAACATTACATATCATACGTCCAACTCCGGTCCCATTCTCCTGCCTCCACGACAGAAGCTGGAAAGTCTTTGGGTCGGGCATGGCGATCATGTCGCTTTCCTCAATGTCTCTGTACCCTTCAATGGAGGATCCGTCGAATCCCATACCCTCATCTAATGCACATTCAAGTTCTTCCCTAGTTATAGAGAAGCTTTTAAGCTTTCCTTTAATGTCTGAAAACCACAATCTTATGAATTTCACGTTATGGTCGTCGGCAAGCTTCATCACATCGTCCTTCGTTTCAGCGTTTAAAACCATTTTCTTACCTCTTTTTGTTGTTTCTTCCAAGTTTTATCCTAAATACTGAGTATATTATTTCGTGTTTCACCATTAAATATTGATTTCTTTATGAAACAAACTCTTTTTCTTTGTAAATTTCTCAATTACTCCCGGCCAAATATTTTCTATCATGCTCATGCCTTCCTCACCCCCATCTTTCCTAGTGCGTCACGCTTTTTCTTAGACAAGTTCTCGCTCCACCCCCCAATGGCATCGGGGCCTTTCTCTCCAGTGCGTATTCTAATACACTCTTGAAGGGGCGTCACAAAGATTTTCCCATCCCCCACATCGTCTGTTCTCGCCCCCGCGATAATCGCATCTATCGTGGGCTCGACGAAATCGTCGTTTACCGCAATCTCTATCCGAATCTTGGGAAGCAGGTTCACCTCCTTGGTAACCCCCCTAAAGACTTCGATGAACCCCTTCTGCTCCCCGCATCCGCGAGCCCTTGAAACAGACATCCTGAAGATGTCGGCCTTGTAAAGCTCCATTTTCACTTCCTTAAACCTTTCAGGCTTCACATATGCTATTATCAGTTTCATCTTGCACCTCCTTATCCCGGAATGTCCATGTCCGGGTACGCTTCCTCACCATGTTGGGTGAGGTCTAGCCCTATAACCTCCTCAGCCCGCGCGACGCGAAGCCCCATGACGACGTCTAAAAGCTTCAAAAGAATCATCGAACCGACGAACGCGTAAACCATCGTTGCGGCGACACCGATTGCTTGGACGGCTAATTGGGACGGGTTCCCTGAAAGGAGGCCGTCTGCAGCATCCAGATTGACCGCCAGGGTAGCGAACACTCCAGTCAAAAGGGCCCCAATAATCCCTCCCAAACCGTGGCATGCCATAACGTCCAAAGCATCGTCTATCCTAGTCTTCGTCTTCATAAAAACTATGGCAAGATAGCATACTGCCCCCGCAATCGCGCCTATGACGATAGACGCCAAGGGGGTCACGTACCCTGCAGCAGGTGTTATTGCAACAAGACCGCAAACCGCTCCCGTCACTATCCCCAAAGAGCTTGCCTTCCCATTGTGCGACCAGCTGACTAGCATCCACGATAATGCTGCGGCAGCCGCAGCCGTGTTTGTGACTACGAACGCGTGGGCGGCTAGCCCGTTCGCCCCGAGGGTGCTTCCCGCGTTGAAGCCGAACCACCCGAACCATAGGATGGATGCCCCGAGCATGCTCATCGTTATGTCGTGGGGTTGTATCGAGCTTTCGCTGTTTAAGTCTATCCTACGCCCTATCATGAGCGCTGCGGCAAGCGCGGATACGCCAGCCGAAATATGAACGACCGTCCCTCCGGCAAAGTCGAGTGCTCCGAGCTTGCTCATCCATCCTCCCCCCCACACCCAGTGGCAGATGGGGTCGTAGATGAGTGTAGTCCAAAGGAGTATGAATACGATGAACGTCGAGAATTTCATTCTGTCTGCGAAGGCGCCGATTATAAGCGCCGGAGTTATGATTGCAAACATGGCCTGGAAGATCATGAATGCAAGCTCTGGGAGTGTTTCGCTGTAAATCGGGTTTGCCGCCATCCCAACCCCTTTAAGCCCTGCGTAGCTTAAGTCTCCTATGAATCCGAACATGTCTGGTCCGAATGAGAGCGAGTACCCGACGATAACCCATTGAAGGCTGATTAACGCGATTATCACAAAGCTTTGTGTGAGTATTGCGAGAACGTTTTTCTTTCTCACCATTCCGCCGTAGAAGAATCCGACTCCGGGCGTCATGAGGAGCACTAGCGCCGCTGATGCGAGCACCCACGCCGTGTCTCCAGAATCTATTCCCCCGTCGGCGCTTGACATCGATGCAAGCAACACTATCATAAGTATGGTGTACGTCTCTTTTCTCATCTCCATCCTCCCCCTTTAACTTTTGCCACGAGCAGGATGTCTCCGTCTTCCCCCATCAAGATTGTAATGCTCTTTCTTTCAGAGTCCAATCCGTAGCTGTTTTTTGTTGAAAAACTCATTTTATGTTACATAATAGTAAGTACTTATATAAATAATTATCTATTTTTTGATGAAAATCTCAATATTTTATGCATATCTTATAGAAATACACACTTTAACAACTTAATGATTCCTTCATCAAAGGCTTCTGAAATCCTAGAAACTCTCAGTTTTAAACGGAAAAACTAATAAAACTACCATGACAAAGATTGACGAGCTCGACGTAAAGATTGTTAAAGAGCTTCAAAAGGATGCTCGCGCCAGCTACCGCGATATTGCTTCAAAGCTTAAGGTCGCCGAGGGAACAGTCTACAATCGCGTTGGCAAACTCAAAAAAGAGGGCGTAATCAAGGGTTTCATAACCGACATAGACTATGGAAAAATGGGTTATGAACTGGTCGCACTCATAGGACTTACAGTCGAGGGTGGAAAGCTTCCTGAAGTCGAAAAGCATGTGGCACAAGAACCAAATGTTACTGCAGTCTATGACGTCACAGGAGATTATGATGCATTGATTGTCGCGAAATTCAAGGACCGGTCCGGATTAAACGGTCTAGTGAAGCGTACTCTCGCCATGAAAGCGGTTAAAAGGACGTATACGATGGTGGTTTTAAACGTCATGAAGGAGACCCACCAAATCGAGTTGTAGGCAACATTCAATACCCCCTCCCAATGCCTTTTTATATACTGAATTCCATTATATTATGGTGATATAGTACTATTAAGCCATATCGCTATATCACTATTTTGGTGTTTTCGTAAGTAGAATGGGGGTCAGTATGGGTGAGCAGAGGTGTCTTAGACTAGACTCTATTAGAGGGCACGCTCTACCCTTGCACACAGACCTTACTGTGCAGCGGGGTGGGTTTAGTGGACTCTAGATACCGCGCTCTACTATGTTTAGCCTTAGCGCTAAACCTTCTGATCTTTACGAATGCTTCTTCTGGTTCTTACTCTATCACCCCCCAAAAAACCACATCCAACCCTTCTGAAGACGTTTTTCTTTTCATCTCGACCCCCCCAAACACCGTCTTTACCGTTAAACTCTATCTCGAAAATAAAATGGTTTCCGAGGATGACGGCAGGACTTCAAGCCGCGGTAACTCGTACGTCCGCTACTCAAACCTAAATGACCCAGGCAAATACAAGGCCAAATTATATGTTAAGCGCACTCTTAAAGCGAGTGCGAATTTCAAAGTCGAGAATGTTGACACTTGCCCTTCATGCGTTCGGACGACGACAACCTCGATTTATGTGACTTCTACTTCCACAACTACTTCTACTCTTCCTTTCACATCGACCACAACTTCTTCCTCCACTATCCCATCGATTCTTTCAACGTCTACGACGACTTTCATCACCTCTTCCATCGAATCCGATGGAACTGAGACGAAGCCCCTGGATGAGCCGACTGTGGAAAACGCGTCTTCCAGCAAGAGACTTTCTCTTACCGCAGTCGACGGCGGCCGGTCTCGAAGACACCCAGCCTACTCTCTTAGGGAAAAACCTTCCTTTAAAGTCGATTTCAAGCCGAAGGAGAGAAGTCCTGGCGGAAAGCGTCTTTTAGGGGATAGTGGTCTTGACTTTAAGGTCTTTGATTCTTCCGGCAAAGAGGCGTCTCTTGACGTTGAAGTTGCTCAGGTTGAGGGCGGCTTTGAAGTCTCAATCCCTCCGAAGCGCGGGATGCGTCCCGGCCTGTACAAGCTCAACGTCTCGGTTTTCGACGGCTTAGAGCTTCTTTCGGCCGAAAGCGAGTTCGCCTGGGGCCTTGTTTCCGTAAACACACGCAAGAGCATTTATCGTCCTGGTGAAGAAGCGGAATTTATCATCGTCGTCTTGGACCGGGCTGGCCGTCCCGTCTGCGACACCGTAATCGAACTTAATGTGACTGATCCTTTAGGTGTTGTTTCGTCTTATTCAACCGGGAATTCGATTTTCGCGGGCTCCGAGTGCGGACTGTATGACATGTCGCATCCGACATCTGAGTTAGGCAATCACACTTTCGCGGTTACCGCTTCCTTTGACGGAATCAATGTAAACTTTGAATCCTTTTTCCTGGTCGCTCAAGATTTCGCATTCGACATCACTAGAACTGCCGAATCCAAGATCGATCCCACTTCCACCGACACCTTCACTGTTGTAATCGACGTCGAATCTTATGTCGGGGGGGATTCAATTACAATTAAGGAGTATGTTCCTGCAGTATTCGAAGTCGAGTCCGGTGCAACTGTCGAATCATTCCTAGACTACAAGGTTCTTACTTGGATGATAGATTTATCAGAAAATAAGACTTCAGTGAACTATTCTTACTCTGTCCCGCACGTCTGGCCATACCTTTATCAGCTCGGGGAAGCGGAAATAATCTATGACGGACAATCTTTCTCTGAAGCCCGCTCGTGGTATGTCGCCGTCGACCCCACCTATGGCGGAGAAGCGTCTGGGGGACTTAGGCCCCAGTCGATAACCTGCTACGAGGACGGCGCATCAGAAGCCTGCAGCGGAACATACCCCACTTCATGCCCCTCATCGGGCGGAACCGACCGGCTCTCATGCAACGACGCAAGCCAGGAAACGCACGGTACAAGGAAGGGCGGCTTCGCAGGAGTTGAAGGGTCGTACTACAGCACCTCCATCACCGACTGCTTAAGCATCACCAAAGTCGAAATCTGCTACGAGTGGAGTTCAACCAACAACAACCCCAGTGCCTGTCTGATCGCGGTTGACGCCAACGGAGGCGCAAGCTACAATAACGTCATAACCTCCTGCCCTGGCTCCGCAGGTGCAAGCGGCTGCTACGACGCAACAAACGACGAAACATGGACGTGCGCGAACTTCTTCGGCGCCTCCGGCACGCGCGCGTACGCCCGCTCGTTCCAAACAAGTGCGGCTGCTTCACCCACCACGTGCTACTGGGACCAGCTGTGGTACAACGTAACCTATACGCAAGACCAGCCGCCTGACACCACTTGGGGGGTTCCTGCCGCTGCGACCTGGTATGCCCGGTCCGACACTGCAATCCACATCAACTGTAGTGCGACAGACGACGTTGATGTTGCAAACGTCACGTTCACTCAAGACGCCGACGGCGTGGGAAGCTACTCAGACATAGTCACTGACACCGACGACTCCGACGGAGACTGGAACTGGAGCTATAATCCTTCCGTTGATTCTGGTCCGTGCGCTTCGGCAAGTATCGGCGCAACCGGTACCTGCTACGTCGGCTGCTACGCAACGGATTCAAACGGCCAGGACGACGCTTCCCCCGCGACCTCGAACATTCGAATCGACGGTGAATCACCGACCGGATTTACGGCAAGCATACAGGGAGAATCCGAGGGCACCTGGCTTTCCGACTCGTCCTTTACCGTACAGTGCGCAGGCGCAACGGACCCGAACTCCGGCTCCGGCGTCTCCACACACGACTATGAATACACGCTCACAAACGACTGCTCCGCCGGCTGGACTTCTATATCCGGGTGCACGGACATCGCAGGCGATTGTTCCTGGGGCAGTCCCCCATCGGACACCGACGACTTTTGCATCCGCTGCCGCGCAACCGACACCGTCGGAAACGACGGAACCTGGGACGAGGCGACTTATCTTGGAAACGACAACACAGAGCCTGATTGTACCATGACTGACCCGCTTTCGAGCGGTGATATCACAGTCTCACCCTACACCCTGACTGCCTCCGAATCCGACTCGGGCTCCGGTGTATACAACGTCACCTTCGAATACAATAACGGCACGGGATGGTATCAGGCCTGCACTGGGTCGTCCGACCCATTCGACTGCGCCTGGGCGCCTCCCGCAAACATAGAGGACTTGACGAACATCCAGGTAAGGGCGAACTGCAGCGACGTGGCCAGATTAAACAATCTCTCCTCAGCGCAGACCGACATCACAATCGACGTGGTCGACCAGGCCCCGACCGCAGACCTCGCTTCGGTTTCCGCCTATGTCTCGGCAAGTCAAAACCTCGACGCATCAGGCTCGACCGAGCCGGACCCCACCGACGACCTAAACACTTACATCTTCAACATATCCTCAGACTCCGCTTTCACAAGCCCATACACTGTTTGCTCTAGCGCTTCAGACTCATGCAGTTGGGATACGACTTCGGTGGGCTCGACTACCGAGTGCCCTGACCAAACGACTTGCTACGTCCGCGTCTGGGTGAACGACACCAGGGGAAGCCCTGATTACTCAGACTTTGAGACGACGTTCATCGACAACACTGGCCCCGACTCGACCACAAACTGGCCTTTAAACGACACGATAATCAATTCGGAATCCTATACCGTGAACGCTTCAGCCGACGACGGCTCAGGGTCGGGAGTATCCTGCGTGGACTTCGACTACTACAACGGCTCTTGGAATGATCTGGCAGTCGACTGCGCGCCACCCTACGAGCAAAATTGGGATCTCTCATCAATACCCGATCAGACGGGCCTTCAAGTGCGCGCCCGCGCAAACGACACACTTAACAATTGGGGCGGCTTCGACGCCCACGGGAACATAACACACGACACAACCCCCCCAACCGCGGTACTAGACGACCCGGACGACTCGGAAATATTGACTTCATCCCCGTACACGCTCAACGCATCCTCCTCAACTGATGCCACGGCCGGAATAGCAAACTGTACGTGGTACTACTCGCTTGCGGGCGCTCAAAGCTGGAATGAGATAGGCTCTGACACCATTCCTTCCGACGGCCTCACATTCTCCTGGGGGCTCCCTGCAGACGACACCTACGACGTGAACGCAACATGTTTTGATGCCGCTGGCTTCAGCGCAACAGACGTCTCAACGAACGTCGTGGTGGACGTTTCCGACTCTCCCCCGACGTGTACCGTCTCCTTCCCAGACGGTGGTGAAAATCTGACAGGTTATATTATCGTAAATGCAACTGCATCTGAACCCGACCCAGCCGACGTCGTTGAAAGCGTCGCCTTCAATTATTCTACCGACGGCGGAGGCTCTTGGACGCTAATCGGCACGAACTCGACGTCTGATCTAGCCTCCTATAGCTTCGTCTGGGACACGTCCGGTATCGACAGCGACACCGTGAAAGTACAGTGTCTTGCAACAGACACGAGAAGCTCGACCGGCGTAGACGACAGCAACGACAACTGCACCGTCGACAACACCGAGCCCGCAATATACGGGGAGGAGGCCAACTCAACAACCCTCTCGATCAACGAGTACCTCTGCCTGAACGCGACCGTATCCGACAATCTGATAGGCGTAAACGCCGTGTGGGCTATCCTGGATAGGCCCGACCCCGAGCTTGATGAAACCGTCTTTCTCACAGACGACGGGGCAAACTGCGACGCAACGGCAAGCGACGGCGTATACTCCCTCTACTACCAAAACACGCTCGAAGGTGACTACAACTGGGCGCAGACGAGCGCGAACGACTCGGTCGGAAACACGAACACTTCGTACCCCGAGTTGACGTGGACGGTCACGTCCCCGGCCTCAATGACCGTTTCGGTCGCATCCCCGGCCTCGGACGTCGTCATAAACGAGTCGGTCTCAAACACGTGGTTCTGGCTTAACTGTTCAGCCGCCTGCGACGGCGGCGGGGGAGACTGCGAAAGTGTGGAATTGGATGCAGAATACTTTTACGGCGGGGCGTTCCGGAATACTAATTCGACGACGCATCTTTTAAACGACGTCACCCAATCCTGCGGGACGCTCACCGCCGGGGGAAGCGCCTGCGAGTTCGGGTTCAACCTGTCTTCGGGACCGGGCTCGGGCGGAGGCGAATACGAAGTCAGATGCCACACCGACTCCCCGAATGCTGGAAGTGCTTTCTCGACCAACAATCCGAACGCCTCAGTAAACGACCCGCCCGTCGCAAACATGAGCTATCCCTCGGCCGCTGCCTGGCTGACTGGCGTGGAAAACCTGAACGGCTCATACTCCTCGGACGCCGAAGACGATTTTAGCACTTACAAGTTCGAACTGGACAACGTCTCTTCTTTCGCAAGCCCGTCTACTTTGTGCGAGGGGGCGAGCGTAAACTGTACTTTCGATACGGTGGGTCAAGGCCAGTGCGCGGAAGAGTCCGCCGACTGCTATATTCGGCTGACCGTATCAGACGGCTGGGGCTTGTCCAACCAAACAACAGTGCAAGTCGGAATCGACAACACCGGACCCACGGCGACCCTGGATAGGCCGGGAACTTCGGTAAACATCTCGGCAAGCACCTACACAGTCAACGCCTCTGTTTCCGATGGCGGCGTTGGAACCGTATCAGCCGCAATCTTTGAATACCGCATAAACTCCACGGAAACCTGGCAGCCGGCGTGCACCGACTCGGACGGCTCCTCACCCTTCGAATGCAGCTGGGACACGTCATCGCTCACAGAGCTTGAAACCTACGAGTTCCATGTTCGCGGAAACGATTCGCTCGGAAACCTGGGGGGTTACGACTCCCACACGCAAATAACAATCGACCGTACCGACCCGAACATCATACTCCACTATCCCGCACAAAACCAATTTCTAAACTCAACGTCCTTATCGCTTAACTTCACGCCGCAAGACAACGTTGCAACACAGATGAATTGTTCGCTTTACATTGACGATGCCATCACCGACTCGACCATTGCCAGCAATGATTCCGTCACCACCCTCTCATCCGGTGTTTTGTCTGAAGACTCCCACACCTGGAACGTAAACTGCACTGACGCGCCAGGAAACTTTAACAGCTCTGAAACAAGGACGTTCATCATCGACTTGACTTTGCCGGTCGTAAACCTTGAGTATCCAAGTGACGGTTCATGGTTCACTATCTCTTCATTCGACTTCAATTATACTCCAACAGACCTGTATACCATTGACGTTTGTGAGCTTTGGGCTAACTTTTCAGGAACTTGGGCGCAGGTGAACACTGAGAATGATCCAGTAAACTTCTCGGTCAACAACTTTACTAAGACTCTTTCCGACGGTGAATTCATCTGGAATGTCTGGTGTAATGATTCGGCCGGAAACGGGGCTTATAATTCCTCAAATTACACCGTCTACGTGGACACGCAAAATCCCACAATCTCTTTCATCTCGTCGACTCTTTCAAACAACTCGTTGACGAACAACGACTGGATTTTCATCAATGTCTCGGCTTCGGACGCCAACAAGCTTAACGTGACTTTGAACTGGAATGGGGTGAACGAGTCCTTCAACAACTTTAACGGCGACAACTACTGGGAGAACAAGACGGGCTTGTCCGAAGGTACGTCCAACTTCACGGCCTTTGTAAACGACTCTGCAGGCCGCTCCAATACGACTGGATTAAGATACGTGACGGTTGATCTCACCTACCCTGGCTGGTCTAATCTCAACCAGACTTTGGACGGCACCCACAATACCGTATTCCACAGAAACGACCTTGTGAACTTAACGTCTAACTGGACTGATTCCGGAAGCTTAAGCAGTGCGTGGCTTTCAATAAACGATTCTGGAGTCTGGATTAACCCTTCGAGTTCGTACGGCTCACCCTACGCTTTTTCAGGCACCTCAAACCTTTCCAGTTTCGCGTGGACTAACACATCAGTTGCTCCCGGAACCTTCGTTTCCTGGAGGGTTTATGCAAACGATTCCTTCAACCGGGTCAACCAAACCGACACCATGAATTTCACGGTCTGGGGTTGGAGTGAGGTTTCCGACATGGAGCTTTCACCCAACAAGATTGTTCCTGACGGCGCGACTTTGATTGGCTGTAAAGTTGGGGATAACGTAAGCCTTTCCGGCGTCGAGAACTATGTCGTCTCCTTCTACAATTCGACGAACCAGCTGGGCACGAACACTACCAACAACACCGGCTGGGCCATCTACAACTACAACCAGTCCGCTGAGGGTTCAATGCCCATTACCTGCAACATCACCCACGACGGCCCGAAATACTACAACGCGTCGGGTGATTTCGAACAGACTGCGTCTTTGACCATTGAGACGGGCCGGGAGAATCAGTCGTGCGTAAACATTTACTACAACGGAGGAACTCTCTCCGGAAACTGCGGGAGCATCAACGTGTCAGACAACAACTACTTGGACTGGAAGTTCCTCGAGGATGTGGCCGCTCCGGAGACGTATTACTTCGAGGTCGACACCCTCACCAACCAGCCTTGGGAAATCATCTCTTCGCTTAATTTCACCTGGGAGGTGAATCGCGTCGTGCTAAACTATGCCGAAAGTTTCCTCGACCCGAACCCCGGAGTCTTCACGATGTATGGGGGAGTATTCCCGGACGTCACCTTCGACGCCTACGACAACCAGTACATGAACCTTACTGAGGAAATCAGTACCGGAAGCAAGATGGCCGTGACTAACGGCCAGCTAAACTTCTACGTCCCGGAAGCCGACACCGAGGTAACGTACTCTAAGCTTAAGGTAATGGCTCAGGCCAGGCAGGCTACGGTCGGCGCTTCCGGCGACACCCTCCAAATACACGCCTACAACTTCCAGACCAGCTCCTTCGATCTTCTGCTTTTTTCTATACTCGACTTTGAGACGTCGTGGGCGAACTACACCTACTCGATTACGGTGAATCCGGAATACTACATCGACACGACCGGCCTGGTTCAGCTTCGCTTTCAGGACACGGATCAAACGAACGGCGAGACGACGAGCATGTGGTACTTCGACTACTTTGAGGTGGTGGCATACTACGACAATCCAGTGACCGGCAACGTATACAATTACACCATCGGCTACGTCGACCAGTCTTCTGGAAGCAGGGTGCGCATCGAAGAGAAGAGTTTGACTGGCGCTGATGTCGACCATTCAGCCAAGATTACTTCGGGCATCTCGCAGGCGGTGTCTTACGACGGGAATGTTACTGGTTATCTCACCTTCTGGGAGGCGGGAACGCCCACCCAGGATACCAAGAGAAGAACTAGTTTTGCGGTCGACAACTACCAGGTTTTCACAGGCTATGACGCAACGCTGGGCAGGGACTTAAACATCACAGTAATAAACGCATCGCAAAACACCTTTACGGACACCGTCGTCTCCGTATACAATATGTCGGACTTCAAGATTTTAAGCAAGACCCTGAGCCAGTTCGACACCCGCCTTGACGACATCCTCATACACGACGTAAGTTACAAGATAAAGCAGGACATCCCGCTTACCTCGGACAGCCTTATGGTGAACATCTGGGATTTGAACTTGACCAACAACCTGGTTGTGACGTCGCAGGTTGTCGAAAAATACGGCGGAGACAAGCCAGACGTAATCGACAACATAACAGTGCTTTACGCGCTAAACGACTCTGGCCTCTCCTTTTCGGCGGCAGAGCTGTTAATCCCGAAGGCTGGTAATCCAGTCGACCAGGTAATGCACTGTCTCTCCTGGGACTGGGCTTCCGCATCCTGCTCAAGCTGGGACGTCAACGAGACGGAACACTTCAACATGCAGGAGAACTCAACCCACATATGGTTTAACGTTACCTCCTTTGACACTTTCGGCGGCGGCGGCGGCAGCACTCTGCCGAATCTTACCAATATCCAAATTTACGACGTAACAGGCCAAGCGCAAACCCACTGGGGTGGGACTCTTGTCGGAAGTGGCTTAAACAGGACCTTCGACCTTATGACGGTTGGTGTATACAGGGTTGAATTCAACATCAAAAACGACGGCATAAGCTGGAAGTTTGACGGAAGTGACTTCAACTTCCACGACGGCTTGAATTCCACCTGGGACGTTGACTCAGTCAACGACATCTGGTATACAGACGACGGAGGAACAACCAACTACACGGGCGGAACCTGGTCTTCCGGAAACGTTTCCTGGGGCATGTCTCTCGGAGGAGACCTTAAAACAGGCGAGGAGGCGGTATTCGCATACATCGTAAACATCACCACCGATGTTGACGAGGACATGGCAGTCTACTACTATGTGGAAGACGTGTCGAAGGCTTCCGGAAGCATCGACTACTCGGTCTACGACGTAACAAAAACTGGCTTTTTGAATGTCACCATGTCAACACCGCCTGAAGGAGACACAACTAATGTGAGACAAAACTTCACCTTCACGCTCAACGCCACCATAACCTGCGAGCAAGGCTTCTGCGGAAACGTATCCGGCACGGCCAGATACAATCAGTCGTCTGAAACCGCAGACACTACAATACCCACTTCTTATGCAACGCCTTTTTACATCATGGGCGGCTCAAACCCTCGGGAGTGTTCTAATAATCCATTAGGCCTTGGTGAAAACTGCAACCTTTCATGGACTGTTAATGCCTCCGGAGAAACAGACACTTACTGGAACGTTGACGCCTATTTCACATCCGTTGCGCCTCAAGTTACGGTAAACGACACAACTGATGCCACAATGCGAATAATCAAGGGAACAGTTGTAATCAGCCTTACCTGGAACCTCCTTGACTTCGGTATAGTAAGCCCTCAAACTTATGCAAACAACGCGACTGGAAACCAGGGCCAAGGATACAATATTACAATCGAGCCTGAATCCATCGACGTTGAGGGATTATACATTAAGGGATCTGATCTTCACCCGCAAGACATAGTCCAAATCGACGACATAATCTACGGTATCGGAGTCTCAAACATCTCCTGGAACGACAACGAATTCAACTACAGTGCCGGAACAACAGAGCGTCTCACAAAAGACTACGCTTTAATGAGGAACTCGGTTCCAGCCGATACAGTTATTCCGACCTACTTTTGGATTGACGCGCTCGGCGGACAATACGCTCAAGAATATCTAGGAAACTTAACGATTATGGCAAACGCTACAACATGAAAATGAAAAATATGTCACGCTCCATACAGTCCCCAACACTTCAAAGAAATTTGGGGTGAGGGTACCTTATGGAAACACCAAAATGGGGGGGCCCGACGGGGCCCCCCCAAAACCACAAATAGGATGAGAAGGGAAAAATTGTGTGATGGGGGAAGAGCCTGGAAAATCGCATTCACAGCGTTAGCCCTGCTTGCCGCCTCACAGTTGGTTGTTTCCGCATCAGACTACTCGATTTCGACTGGAAACCAGGTTTACAGTCCGGGAGAAGACGTCTTTGTATTCGTCAACACTCCGCCCAACACCCCCTTCACATTGAAATTATACCACAACAATAAGCTCATGAAAGAAAGTGAGGGAATGACCTCTCTTAGGGGCAACTCTTACATCAGGTTTAACTCCCTGATTAAAGCCGGTAAATACGAGGTCAAATTGTATGAGAAAAAATCGTTTAAGGCCAGCGCATCTTTTACAATCCGGGATATTGAGGCATGCCCTTCCTGTGTTAAGGCTACCAGTACAACGCTATATTATACTTCAACTTCAACAACCACGTCTCTTGCACGAGCAGTTACGGAAACCTGGACATCGTCTTCAACGACTGCTTGGGCTACCACCATGACAACGTCCTCGCCGCAGGATGAAGACATATCATTTTCAAGACTCGATCTTACTGCCGTAGACTTTACCGGAGCTCCACGCAGGAACAATCATTTCGGACTTAGTGAGAATCCTTCATTTTCATTCAAATTCAAAAAGAAAGTGCCAACCCGGGCGAAGGGTCTTTTGGATGAGGCTCCTAAAACTGCCTTGGAGGCTGAGGTTTTCGACTCGAATGGAAATCCAACCGGAATCGGGGTTGATGTGCTAGAAGACGAAGAAGGTGGTTTTGTCTTATCCATTCCCAAATCCAAGTCCATTAAGGCAGGCTTCTACAAACTTCGGGTAAAAGTATCCGACGAAGGCAATTATTATCTTGGGGAAAGCGTGTTTGCTTGGGGTCTTGTTTCACTGAACACGAGAAAGAGCATTTATCGTCCCGGGGAGCAGGCTGAATTTATTCTTGTTGTTTTGGACAAGTTCGGCCGTCCCCTGTGTGACGCAGATATCAATCTGAAAGTAACTGATCCTATGGGCGGGGTCAAGACTTATTCAACCGGTGATGGGGGCATTGCTCCAGACGAGGAATGTGGATTATTTACGGCAGTTTATCCAACGAGCATTGAGGGCAATCACTCAATTGACGTTACCACAATTATCGATGGTAAAGACGTCTTCTTCACAACGCACTTTTTAGTTTCGAAGGAATTCGACTTTGATATAATCCGTAATGCCAAGTCAAAGATCGATCCTACGAAACAAAAATTATTCAATGTTGAAATCGACATTGAACCCTATATTGAAGTTGGAGCACTTACGATTCAGGAATCCGTACCGTTTGTGTTTGAAGTTTATACTGATGCCCTGGTTGAAGTCCAGGGAGATTCAAAGATACTTACTTGGACGATAAATCAAACCTTTAACAAGACAACTGTGGCATACTCTTATAGTGTCCCTAATGTCTGGCCAATACTATATGAGTTGGGCCCTGTTCAATTAACTCACAGTCAAGAATCTTTCTCTGAAGCCCGCCCGTGGTATGTCGCAGTCGACCCTGCAACACAAGCCAACCTCACATTAACAGAAGACGCTCACATATACTTGAGTACCGGCGGACCTACCGGAAGACACACATATGCGTTCATTGAATGGGATCTTTCGACTTTACCATCCTATTCCTCAGTAACCTTCCACAATGCGACACTATACCTTACCCGAACCGCCGCAAACGGTGACGGAGACCTTGTAGTATACCGTATTAGCGATTCAGGCTGCGATGTCACAAACGACGCCGCATCGACTTTATACGGTTACTCAGTCGCAGACTACACGTCGTTTTCCGGACTTGGGACCGGGGCTGGAACAGACGTATTGGACGTATCCACCATCGTGCAAAACGAGTGGAGTGCCGCAAGCTCTAAACTCTGCATTAGAATGCAGGACCCGGACAAAGCGTCGAACATACCCAAATCAAAGGGTGCGATTACATTAACTTACTTGCGGGTGGGTCAAAACAACGGTGCTGCAGCCTCTCGTACCTGGGACAGCCAGGAAGGGACTACTGCACCATACCTTACTGTCTTCTACACCTACGATGCACCCCCAGAAGTCACATCCCTTGACGCCCCAACAAACGACTCCTCCCTAAGCTCGTTTCCAATAAACTTCAACTTCACAGTCTCAGATGATGAGGCTGTTGGAAACTGCACTCTTTATACGAACTTCACTGGCTCATGGGCTGCAAACAAAACGCTTGATTCAGTCACGAACGGGGTAATGAACAACATCTCGGTATCAAGCCTTAATGTCGGCCGCTACATGTGGAACGTGGAATGCCTCGACAACGCCTCAACACCCCAATCCGACCGCTACACCTACAATTACACATTCACGCTCTGGGGATTCGTAAACATAAGCGAATCAAACCTTGACCCGTCCAGTATGAATAACGGCTCATCAACAATTATTAGCTGTCGGATAGTCGACAACCAGAGCGGATCTGCAATAGAAAATTATAATGTTTCCTTCTACCATAACGTCTCTGGTTTTCTCGGATGGAATATTACAAACTCGACTGGTTGGGCATCACTGAATTTCACAGACACAACCTCTGACCCACCACAAAATTACACCATAACATGCAACATAACAAACGAAGCAAATCTACTCTACAATGCTTCAACAGTTGATGAACGCAATGAAACGCTACAGGTAACAGGCCCTGGTGCAGACGTGAGCGGACCCTCAATCGTTGACGTATCTGCAACACCCCAAGTATTTGGCTACGCTGGCAATACAACAATCGAAGCCAACGCCACCGACACATCAGGCGTAAGCTCTGTCTGGGTTAATATAACGTATCCAAATAGCACTATCATTTTCCAACAAATGAGCCTTGCCAGCGGAGACGTGTATCAGTACAATTTCACAAGTAACTGGTTGTGGGGGACCTACGATTTCTATGTTTGGGCTAACGACACTGTCGGGAATGCAGACACAAGTTCAACAAACAACTTCTATCTTAATGCAAACGTATCTTTAGGAGTTATGACCGTCTCTGACATATATGATCCCGAGAAGGATGTGAATCTGACTTCTGGCAGTAAGGCGAAAACAGCTTCAATAAGCTATGATGTTGTGGCAATGAATAACGACTCCCGCGAGAATAATCCTACTGAGGCGGGGATTGGAAGGTTAAACGGATCATCATCTACGTATAACAAGAATTCGAGTTCAGGCCAGCTTCTGGGGAATTACGACGACAGCGGTTCAAGCAGCGGAGGCGGATACCTGGATACCTGGTCGGATGATACGAACTACTGGTGGGTGGGAAGTGACAACAACAACCACGACATCGACGCCTGGATACAATTAACCTATGATATCACAAGCTTAGGCATTGACAGTACCTATATAACTAATCTTTCCTTTAAGGGTGTTTACTGCCACGACGGAGTTGACGGGACTTCATGTAGTGGTACTCCAGCTGACGGTACAGCTAATGGGGACCAGGACGTTCAAGTCTACGACTGGTTGAGCGAGACTTGGGTTGACATCGGCAATCTCGCAACCGATGATGGTGGAAACACTGTAATCGGGGCTTTCAGTCCTTCGTCCGGGTTTTCGGATTTCGTAAATTCTACTAATGATGAAATCCAGCTTCGATACGAGATGAATTACACCGGCTCCGGAAACGAGGATAGCTTCCTCGTTCTGGATCATGCGCCATTAACTATCAGTTACATGCCCTACACGATTAAGAGATACTATGTGAAATTCGACGTCTCAAACATCCCTGATAATGCCACGATACTGTCTGCAAACTTGTCTGTCACAGTGGTTGACGCTGATGCGGCGGCAAATGGAAGCATCTCACACGCAAACTCGACATTTACAGCTTCGACGGCTGTCTCTGGCATTTATGCCGACGGCCAGCCAGGGGAATGTCAGGAAACAAACCCCTTAGCCTATATCGACGCCTCCTCAACAGGGACCAAGACGGTTGACGTAACTGAAAGCGTGAACGAGTCGATGCTTTACGGGGAAACGGTGATAGCATACTTCATAAACGAGACGGAAGAGGATACAGCCTTTTCAATTAACGGCTCTTCAGGGGGCAATCCACCGACCTTGACGATAGTGTTCTCTAAAACTTCAGTTGCCAACAACACCGGAGCCACGACCATACAAGCCTACCTCTTTATGACGGTGGACGAGAATTCAACGGGGTCGTGGCAGATTGAAAGTGTCCGAGTCAATGAGACTACGACAAGAAGCATATCCTCGGCAAGCTCACTTGATCTTGCAAGCATCTGGAATGCCGACCCCTGGAACACTGATAGCGTGGCCGAAGGCTGGTATCGAGCTTACGCCGAGCTTCGCGACGGAGACGACAACGTACTCAATAACGACGACGGGACATACATGAACGATTCCTACGCGTTCCAAGTCAGATCTTCCGCTCCAGTCGTTGAAAACCTCACTTTCACCTCGCAGACGATTGGATACGGATTAAATGTGACCATTGATGTTGACGTCCACGATCCGACCAACGACGTGGATGCCGTATTCTTGTCGGTCTGGTATCCGAATAGCACACTCATGATAAGCAATGCATCAATGTCAAACTCCACAGACAATTCCTATCAATATAATGTTACTGGCTCTAGCGGAGACGACTACACCTGGATTTGGGGCAACTATAGTGTAACAGTATACGCAAACGACTCTTCAGCGACGACTTCGGAGGACGGGTTTTTCTACGTGCGGGCGAACATGACTGTTAACGTTGAAACTATTAATGAGTCGTATGGTGCGAAAGAGTACGTGAACATTACAGAATATGTGACTTACCTGTCTGGCTGGCAGAAGCGAAAGCAGATTAATGTAACAGAACCTGGATTAAGCGATAGGTTAAACTGGCCGGTCGATGCCTTTGTTGAAGTCTCAAATACCTCTAACTGCTCGGCCGAGTTCCGAGTGACAGACTCATCAAACAATATAGTTGCATATACAGTATACAACGAGACTTACGTCGACGGAAACTGCACTTCAGCCAATGTCGTATTCCTCGTAAACACTTCCCAGGATTCAATGGAATCTTACCTACTTTACTACAACAACACCGGGGCCACACAACAAACATTCCCCAACTGGCAGGACAGCTGCGACACCACCGAGAACGCATCCAACTGCTCGAACATCTACTATTCGA
>Ga0268279_1000026_pt1 | contig 128879 bp, 131 predicted proteins | sample saktaG_6_FD_190142 | JGI IMG/M metagenome (GOLD analysis project Ga0268279, IMG submission 190142) | Saline water microbial communities from Sakinaw Lake, British Columbia, Canada - sak_2010_1_5_80m | ecosystem: Environmental > Aquatic > Non-marine Saline and Alkaline > Saline ...
AAAAATCGATAAAATGAGCAGAAATTAACCGATAACCTTCCAAAACCCTTATCAGATAAGGGTTTCAAGGGTGGAGGTGAAGAACAAAATAGAGGTACTCTAAAAGCCTTGTAAGACAAGGGTTTCAAAGTTTTCTGAAAGGCACTAATTAACCAAAAAAAGGAGGTGAAAAATATGCCAAGAGGAGATGGTACTGGACCAACAGGAGCAGGACCGGGAACTGGTCGAGGAACCGGTCAAGGAAGAGGTGCCGGACAGGGGCGCCAAGGAGGCGGAGGAATTGGAATAGGGGGCAATTGCGTTTGCCCTTCTTGTGGTGCTATAGTTTCTCATCAAGTAAGTGTTCCTTGTAATAATATTAAATGCCCTAAGTGCGGTGCTATGATGACAAGACAATAGAATAAAAGGGAAGGATTAAACTAAATGATAATTTCAGTAGCCAGCGGAAAGGGTGGGACGGGCAAGACGACTATTGCCGTTAATCTTGCTCTGGCTTTAGCTAAAGATAAAGAAAAAAATGTGCAATTTTTAGATTGTGATGTAGAAGAGCCTAATGCCCACCTTTTTTTAAAACCCGTTATAACAAGTTCGGAATCAGTAGAGATTCCTGTGCCTAAAATTGATGATAAAAAATGCAATTATTGCGGTAAATGTGCGGAAGTTTGTGTTTTCAATGCTATCGCAGTTACCAAAAATAAAGTTTTAGTTTTCCCCGGTCTGTGTCACGGCTGTGGGGCTTGTACGCTATTTTGTCCTGAAAAGGCAATTACTGAAGAAGGAAACAAAGTAGGAGTTTTAGAAGAAGGCAAAGCAGGGTCTATTAACTTTACACATGGACGTTTAAATATAGGAGAACCGATGGCTCCTCCTATAATAAGAAAAATTAAAAAGAAAATTAAAAAAGATGGCATTAAAGGGGAAAATAATGATATTACAAGCCATCACATTACCTTAATTGATGCCCCTCCGGGTACTTCCTGTCCGGTCATCGAATCTATAAAGGACAGTGATTATACTATATTAGTTACTGAACCGACTCCTTTTGGGCTACATGACCTTATTTTAGCAGTGGAAGTGCTTCAGAAATTGAAGATTCCTCACGGTGTAGTATTAAATAAGTGTGACATTGGAGACCACAAGGTAGAAGAATATTGTAAGAAAAATGATATTCCTCTTTTACTTTCTATCCCTCTGGATAGAAAGATTGCAGTTGCTTATTCTAAAGGTATTCCTATAGTTAAGATAAATCCCTCATATGAGCAGAAATTTACCCAGCTTTTTCAAAAAATCGCACAAATTATTTAATATTTTTATGGCTTTATAATGATAAAAACCGAGGTATTTTTTAAATGAAAGAAATAGTTATAATAAGCGGCAAAGGCGGAACAGGAAAGACAGTTATTGCTGCCAGTATTGCTGCTTTAGCCAAGAATAAGGTTATGGGAGATTGTGATGTAGATGCTTCCAATCTTTATCTTTTACTTCATCCTGAAATAAAAGAAAAACATGAGTTTTATGCCGGATTAATTCCCAGTATAGATTTAGAAAAATGTACTAATTGCGGTCGATGCCAGGAAGTCTGTCGTTTTGATGCTATTAAAACAATCAAAGGTCAAACCGTAATCGACCTGGTATCTTGCGAAGGATGCGGCTTATGTGCTTTGGTTTGTCCTGTAAAGGCTATTCAGATGAAGGAAAATCATTGCGGAGAATGGTATATCTCCGAGACAAAATACGGACCTTTAGTACATGCCCGGTTGGGTATTGCAGAAGAAAATTCGGGAAAATTAGTTACTTTAGTTCGCCAGAATGCTCAAGCAATTGCTGAAAAAAATGATTTGGAATTAATAGTAGTAGATGGACCTCCAGGAATTGGATGTCCTCTTATAGCTACTCTTAGCGGAGCTGATTTAGCTGTAGTGGTGACCGAACCAACTCTCTCTGGAATACATGATTTGGAAAGAGTGGTAAAAGTAGCCCAACATTTTGGAGTAAAAACAGTAGTTATAATAAATAAGTACGATATTAATTTAGAGAATTCAGCAAAAATTGAAGATTGGTGTAAAGAAACTAATATTTCAGTAATAGGCAAAATTAATTTTGATAATATAATAACCGAAGCCCTGGTAAAAGGATTACCAGTAGTCGAATATAGTGATAATACAACAACTAAAGAGATAAAGAATATATGGCAGAAAATTAATCAATTAACCAATTAAATTAAAGGAGAAATTATGCTTACTTTTGGACCAGTCCCTTCCAGGCGTTTAGGCCGTAGTTTAGGAATAAATAATATTCCCCCAAAAATATGTACTTATTCTTGTATCTATTGCCAGTTAGGAAAAACTTCTAAAATGAAAATAGAACCTCAGGTTTTTTACTTACCTTCTGAAATTTTTAGAGAAGTACAGGATAAGGTAAAAAAAAGTAAAGAAAAAGGAGAACTTATTGATTATCTTACCTTTGTACCTGACGGAGAACCTACTTTAGATATTAATTTAGGGCAAGAGATTAAATTAATAAAATCTTTGGGGATTAAAATAGCCGTTATTACTAATAGCTCTCTTATAGATAAAAAACAAGTAAGAGAGAATTTAATGGAAGCAGATTTGATTTCTTTTAAAATAGATTCTGTTGAAGAAGAGATTTGGCGTAAAGTGGATCGACCTCATAGAAATCTATCCTTAAAAGATATTCTAAACTCTATGCTAAAATTTAGGGAAAATTATAAAGGGGAAATAATTACTGAGACGATGTTAGTTAAAGATATTAATGATAATAGCCAACATATAAAAAAAGTGGCTGATTTTTTAGCTAAGCTAAAACCGAACCAGTCTTATTTATCTCTTCCTATTCGACCTCCTGCAGATAATTGGGTACAGTCTCCTTCGGAGGAAGTTGTGAACCAGAGTTACTACATTTTTAAAGAAAAGGTTGATCAGGTGGAATGTCTTATTAGTTATGAAGGAAATTCCTTTGCCTTTACCGGTGAAGCAGAAGAAGATATTTTGAGTATTACCTCAGTACATCCTATGAGAGAGGATGCCTTGAAAGATTTTTTGGGAAGGGCTAATTCTGATTGGTCGCTTATAGAGAGATTAATTAAGCAAGGCAAATTAGTAGAATCAGAATATGAAGGGCATAAATTTTATATCAGAAAATTTTTAAAACAAAAAAATTATATTTAATTTGTAAGGAAAATAGAAAAAAGGAGAGTAAGATGGCCAGAATTGAACCTTTTGAAAAATATAGCGAGAAATATGAAGATTGGTTTGAAAAAAATAAATTTGTTTATGGATCAGAAATTCAGGCCATTAAGGAATTATTCCCTAAAGTGAAGAAGAGTATAGAAATTGGAGTAGGAAGCGGTAAATTTGCTGTACCTTTAGGTATAAAGATTGGAATTGATCCCTCACCTCGAATGCGGAACATTGCCCAACAAAGGGGTATTGAAGTCATTGATGCAACAGCAGAGGAGCTCCCTTTTAAAAATTCTCAGTTCGAACTTGCTTTAATGGTTACTACAATTTGTTTTGTAGATAATTTAAATCTGGCTTTCAGAGAGGCCTATCGGATATTAAAACCGGGAGGTTATTTAATAATTGGATTTGTAGATAAAGATAGCTCTTTGGGGAAATTGTATCAACAGCATAAAGAAAAGAGTCTATTTTATAAGATAGCTATTTTCTATTCCACAAAGGAGGTAGTTTATAATTTGAGTAAGGTTGGATTTAAAGAATTTGATTTTAGGCAGACAATATTTCATGGTCTAAACGAAATAAAAAATGTTGAACTTGTAAAAGAAGGTTATGGAGAAGGCTCTTTTGTAGTGATAAGAGCAAGGAAATGAAAATAAATGAATTTAACTTAATACTCTCGTCCATATTTTATAGAAACGATAAAAATATTTGAAAAAATAAAAGCACTTAATTTACCTCGTGTAGAAATGAAATACCTTTCAATGGGTATGACTAATTCATATCATATAGCTATAGAGGAAAAAGCTAATATGCTAAGAATAGGCACACTAATATTCGGAAAGAGAAATTATAAAAATTAATTAATAAAAAGAAATCAAGGACAATAGTAATTCATAAAGAACTATTATGTGTCTCTTTATTTTATTTAAGAAGAAAAATTTAGGAGGAAGAAATGACAGAAAATACTAATAGTAATATACAAAACTCTGAACAGGCTAGGGAAGAAAAAATAGCAGCCAGTAAAAAACTTAATGAACAACTTAAACAAAATATGTCTAAAATAAAACATAAAATTTTAGTACTTTCCAATAAAGGGGGAGTAGGGAAAAGTTCAATAGCTATTAATTTAGCTTGCTCTTTAAGCGAAAAAGGTTTTAAAGTAGGAATATTGGATGCTGATTTACACGGGCCATCGGTGGCTATAATGTTAGGATTTGAAGGGAAGAAATTGCAGGGAAGTTCGGAAGGAATAATTCCTATGAGTGTTTCTTCTAATTTAGTAGCTGTTTCTATGGCTTCTCTGATTGAAACTTCTGATGCCCCTCTTATTTGGAGAGGCCCTTTAAAGATGATGGCTTTAAAACAGTTTTTAGGAGAAGTAGAATGGGGTAATTTAGATTTTCTTATAATTGATTCTCCTCCAGGGACAGGAGATGAACCTTTATCAATTTGCCAACTCATTCCGGAATTAGAGGGAGGCATTATTGTTACTACTCCACAGAAGGTTGCCTTATTAGATTCTCGAAAGTGTGTAAACTTTTTAAAAAATCTTAATATACCTGTTTTGGGTATTATAGAAAATATGAGTGGATTAAAGTGCCCCCATTGTGGTAAAAATATCGATTTATTTAAATCCGGAGGAGGGGAAAAAGCAGCAGAAGAATTTAACTTACCTTTTTTAGGCAAAATTCCCATAGATTTAAATATGGTAAACTCTGCAGATGAAGGGAAACCCTATATCTCTCAATATAAAAATTCAGAGACTGCCCAGGTTTTTAGTAAGATAGTAGAATTAATTCTCACTAAAATGAAATAGCAAAATTATTTGACATTGCCATAGAGGATTATATCAATTATGCAGCACCACGGCACTGCCGTGGTGAATAAATTGGGGGTATAGATAATGAAAATTACTATTATTTATGATAACAAAATAGCAAAAGATATAAAGGGATTAAAGGCAGGATGGGGTTTTTCCTGTTTTATCCAAACTAAAGAGAAAAATATTTTATTCGATACCGGATGGGATGGTGATATACTTATTTCTAATATGAAGTTATTAGATATAGATCCTAAAGATATAAATTTAGCGGTCATCTCTCATAATCATTGGGACCATTGTGGTGGTCTTGCTCGAGTGTTAAATTTAAATAAAAATCTTGAAGTATATGTTCCAAAATCTTTTTCTAATCATTTGAAAAAAGAAATTAAAAAAAGAGCAAATATATTTTATGAAATTCAGCAATCAAAGGAGATTTACCCTGGAGTTTATACTACCGGAGAAATAGAAGGTTCTTTGCTTATTGGCAAAACGAGAATATCAATCAAAGAGCAATCTCTAATTTTTTCAACCGCTAAAGGTCTTGTAGTTATAACCGGTTGCGCCCATTCGGGGATAAATAAGATAGTAAACTCAGCAAATAAATTAGGTAATATTTATGGCTTAATGGGAGGATTTCATGATTTTAAGGAATATAACCTGTTAAGAAATATAAATTTAATAGTACCTACTCATTGTACTGCAAATAAAAAAAAGATAATGAGTTTGTTCCCCAAAAATTGCCTTGAAGGCGGGGTTGGTTTTCAGGTTGATTTTCAAGATTAATCTATAAAGGGTTTTAATAGTATGCAAGTAAGGAATATCTGCAAATGGTATAATGTTTGCCCCATGAAAAGGTATTTTGAAGAGGGAAAATTAGACATAAAATGGATTGATGGTTATTGTAAAGGAAATTACCATCGCTGTATAAGAAGAGAGATGGAAGAGGAAGAAAAATATCATCCCGATAATATGCTTCCTGATGGGACTATTAATAAAAAATTAAAGATGTAAAACAAGGGAAATATATTATGTATTATACCTATACAATAACCGGATTAGTGCTAATAATCTCTTTTATTATAAATAAACAGAAAACCCTCAAGGCAGTTAAGATTGCTGTTGTAAAATTTAAAAAAATATTTCCCACTTTTATTACTATGCTTATATTTGTTTCAATTATCCTTTTTCTTTTTCCCGATGAAGTAATTTCGAATTATTTAGGAAATAGTAGCAAATTTATTAGTGTTTTATTAGCCTCCTTTTTTGGGTCGATAACCTTAATGCCCGGTTTTGTAGCTTTTCCTCTATCCGGTATTTTACTAACTAAGGGAGTACCTTATATGGTTTTATCCGCATTTACCACTACCCTAATGATGGTAGGTATAATAACCTTTCCGCTAGAAAAAGAATATTTTGGAGTAAAGGTAACTGTAATAAGAAATATAATCAGTTTTTTCATAGCTCTTATTGTAGCTGTAATAACCGGTATTTTATTTGGAGAGATTTTCTAATGAAAAAAAATGTTAAAATAAGAATAGCTTATATATCAACTTATGTTCTTTTCTTAGTTGTATCCTTAATACTGGGGTATAATCCAGGAAAAGAAATTACTTTTAATTTTATTTCTTTCTTAATATATATGCTTAAGATACTGCCTTGTGCCTTTATATTGATAGGTCTGTTTGAGGTATGGGTAAAAAAAGAAGTAATTGAAAAACATTTAGGTGAAGAATCTGGTATTAGGGGATATGCATGGGTTATACTGCTTGCCGGGACTATCGCCGGAGGGTTGCTGGTAGCTTTTCCCATTGCATATTCTTTATATAATAAAGGAGCAAAGCTCAGTATTGTCTTTACTTATATAGGAGCTGCAGCAATTTGTAGAATCCCTATGACTTTGTATGAAGCATCATTTATGGGAGTAAAATTCACTGCCATAAGACTATTAGTGTCGCTGCCGTTGGTTATCATAACTTCGATATTATTAGGAAATTATTTAACTAAGAGAAATTATAAGATGGCAGAAGGTAAGTAAATCAATATTTTATAGTTACAGTCTTAGAATAATAAAATTATTCTTAAATAATGAAAATAAAACGTAAAAAAAATTAAAGGCGAAGTGTGAAAAAAATGAATAAGGTAGAGATTCCTTTAAACGATTCACCGGTTGCCTCGCCAGGCGTTCCAGTTTATCTGATTTCAACAATGAGTAAAAGCGGAATAAGAAATATTGCTCCTTATGGAATGGTGATGCCAGTCTCTCATAATCCTCCTATTTATGCAATTGGTTCAGATAAAGATAGAGATACTTACCGAAATATTGTGGAGACAGAAGAATTTGTTTTAAATGTTCCTTCCACTTCTATGTTAGAAAAAGTAAATCTTACCGGAATAAAATTTCCTGCCGAGATAGATGAATTTGAAAAAGCAAAATTCACCCCCATCCCAGCTTTAAAAGTAAAGCCGCCTTTAATTGCAGAGTGTAGGTCTCATTTTGAGTGTAGATTATTGAATATTTACGAAATAACTAAGACCAGAGTTATTATAGTTGGAGAGGTGGTAGTTGTTTCAATAGACCAGGATTTATTTTTGAAGAATTTTGCCAAACAAAAGGGACAGTTAGATCCTTTGTTTTATGTTCAAGGAGCTTATTTCGGATTGGGAAGATATGTAGGAAAAAGATAATAAATTCATTAGGAGTGTATAAAGATTAGATGAAAACTTATTTAGATTGTATCCCCTGTTTTTTCAGACAGGCCTTAGATGCTGCTCGAATTGCGGGAACAGATGAAATTAAGCAAAAGCAGATTGTGGATATAATTTCTCGATTGATACCCGATTTCCCTTTAGAGGCTAGTCCTCCAGAGATGGGAAGAGAGATATATAATTTGGTCGGAAAAATATCTGGAGTGAAAGACCCTTTTAAAGAGATTAAAGAAAATAGTAATAAGTTTGCCTTAAAACTTTATCCTGAATTAAAACAAGAAATAAATAATTCGGAGGATCGGCTTTTAACTGCCGTAAAATTATCTATAATCGGTAATATTATCGATTACGGAGCTAAAAATTCCTTAGATGTGCCAAAAGAAATAGATTATCTTTTTCAAGGAAATTTTACAATTAATAATGAAAATAATTCAACTACCTTTAAATATAAACAATTTAAAGAAGCCTTAAATAAGGTTAATAGCATAATTTACTTGGCTGATAATGCAGGAGAGGTAGTATTTGATAGACTGTTAATAGAAGAATTAGTAGAAGAACTGGGCAAAGAAGTAATTTACGTAGTAAAGGGTAAGCCTATTATTAATGACGCTTTAATAGAAGATGCTTTATTTTGTGGAATAAATAAAGCAGCTAAAATTACTTCCAGCGGGTCGGATGCCCCAGGTACATTACTTAAATATTGTTCACCTGAATTTATTAGATTATACCAAAATGCAGAATTAATTATCAGTAAAGGACAGGGAAACTACGAAGCTCTTTCAGAAGAAGACAGACCCATATTTTTTCTATTTAAAGCAAAGTGTCCGGTAATAGCCGAGGATGTTGGTTGTAATGTAGGGGATATGATATTAGTAGGCAGGTGAAAATAGGTTATAAATATTATTAATAAACCAGAAGCTACTTATGCATTAATAATAGATGTATTTGAAGATTTAAAAATTAGAGTAGGCAAATTAGGAGAAGTATTTTTTATAAAAGGAGATTATCTTTATATTGGTTCAGCTAAAGGTTGCTTGGAGGCCAGGCTGAGAAGGCACTTAAAGAAAGATAAGAAGAGTTTTTGGCATATAGATTATCTTTTAGAGAATAAAAGGGCGAAAATATTGCAGATTTGGATGATTTTAAAATCAATTGAATGCGAAACAGCTGAGGTATTTTATAGAAATCCGTTTACCGAGATAGTTAGTAAAGGATTTGGTTCTTCAGATTGTAAGTGTTTGACTCATTTATTCTTTATAAAAGATAAAAAGAAAACAGAAAAGATCTTAGTAGAAATAGGTTTTTTGAAAAGAACAAAATCCGGAAGTTAGGATAGTATTTAATAGAAAATATATTTCAAAATTATTTTGACAAATGTAAATTAATAATTTACAATGATATTGAGACTTAATTGCAATAAGAAATGAGGAGATTTAATTGATTACTGCTGAGCAGAAATTCGAAGAATTTCTAAAATCAAAAGAATTAAAATATACTTCTGAAAGAAAGCTTATTATAAAGACAATATTTTCATTTAATAAACATTTTGATATAGAGGAGCTTTTTGAAAGATTACGTAAACAGGGGAATAACGTCTCCCGTGCTACTATCTACAGGACGATTCCATTATTGATTCAAGGTGGCTTAATAACTGAAACCTTACACTGTCAAGATAAAACAAGTTATGAAAATATTTTTAATAAGGAACATCATGATCATCTCGTTTGTATCAATTGTGGAAAAATTATTGAGTTTTATAATGAAAAAATAGAAAAACTACAGGAAGAAGTTTGCAGGCAACATAATTTTGTACCTATAGAACATCGATTAGGGATAAAAGGATATTGTGAAGATTGTTATAAAAAGATAAAAGGCGAAGTAAAGTAGTTTTTTTTAAGTTATTAATGAGAATGAGTCGCATTATATATTAATGAATGAAATGGAGGTAAAAATTTGAATCCTAAATTTCTTTACGAATTACAACCGGGAGAATGGGCAAGAATTATTAATATTGAAGGAGGACGAGGCCTCAGACAGAGATTATACTTGAGAGGGGTAAAAGAGGGAGATACTATTCGTGTGATATCCTCGATACAGGGTCCAGTGGTGATAGAAGCTAATAGAAGCATAATTGCTTTGGGTAGAGGTATGGCTCGAAAAATTAGAATAATAAAAGGAAGGTGAAAAAATGGAAAAGAAACTATCTGAAATGAATTATGAAGAAGAGGGCAGGGTAGGAAGTATTAAACAGGATTTAAAAAATAAGGTAGCTGGTATGGGTATAAGGGTTGGTAAAAATCTTAAAATGATTACTAAACATCCTCTAAGAGGTCCAATTGTGGTAGAGGTTGATGGGGCTCATACCTCCTTAGCATTGAGCATAGCTGATAGAATTATCGTAGAGGTAAAAAAATGAAAAAAATATTATTAATGGGAAATCCAAACGTGGGTAAAAGTGTATTTTTTAATCGACTAACTGGAGCAAATGTTATTGAATCTAATTACCCTGGCACTACCGTTGATTATACTAAAGGATATATGAAAGGAGATAGTGAGGATTTTGAAATTATTGATGTACCCGGAACGTTCTCTCTGGAAGCAAAAGACAAAGCTGAAGAAGTAGCTGTAAAAATGTTAGAAGAAGAAAAAGGGGCTTTAGTAATTTGTGTAATTGATGCTTCTAAGATAGAGCGAGGACTTTATCTTTGCTTAGAGATAATAGAGAGGGGTTATTCAGTTGTAATGGCACTTAATATGTGGGATGTGGCTGAAGATAAAAATGTGCAGATCGATATAGAGAAATTAAAAAACATTCTTAATATCCCAGTAGTGCCAACGGTTGCTATAAGTGGCAAAGGATTTAAAGAAGTAGTATTAAGTATAAAAAAAGCAGCTTCAGTTGGAGTAAAGGAAATTATGGAAAGGGTTGGTGAGACAAAATGACCTTAACTGCTGATGAGAGATGGGATTTAATTGAAAAAATATCCAATAAAGTGGTAACTTTTGGTAAATTTAAACATACTTTAAAAGATGCACTAGGAGAACTTACCGTTAAGCCTTTAACCGGTATTCCCATTGCTATAACTGTATTATATGGTTTTTGGAGTGTATTTTCTTCTTTTGCCGGTACATTATGTACTGATGGATTTTTTGTCAAATTGTTTGATGGACATTTTTTGCCCTGGATACAATCAGTTTTTCCAGGTGTAGGTGGATGGTTTTACTATATCTTTGTAGGAGACCCGGCGGCAGATAATTGCTTTGAGGCTTTTGGGGTTCTAACTTCCGGACTTTTTGTAGCTATAGGTGTTGTTTTACCGGCAATATTTATATTTTATTTAATGATGGCTTTGTTAGAAGATGTGGGCTATATGCCTCGACTGGCTGTACTTGTCGATACTATATTTCATAGAATCGGCTTGCATGGATATGCCATTGTTCCTTCCATTCTTGCCTTAGGTTGTAATGTACCGGCAGTAACGGCAACTCGAATTTTAGAAACGAAAAAACAACGTTTTATAATGATGACCTTGTTGGCAATATTTATTCCTTGTGGGGCTCAACTGGGGATTATGCAAGAGGTAATTCCTGAGAGTATAGGTATAGTTTTGCTATACTTAATTTTTGGATATTTTATTTTTGGTTTTATCTTAAATAAGCTTGTTCCAGGGAAATCTCCTGAAATTCTAATTGATGTCCCTCCTTATCAAAAACCAATGTGGAACAATATAGCAAGAAAGCTAAGAATGAGGTTAGGAGGGTTTTTAAAGACTGCGGTCCCCTTTGTGTTATTGGGTTGTGTAATTGTAAATATTCTATATCTTGCCGGGACTATAGATTGGTTGGCTAAAACACTAACACCGCTTCTTACTGGTTGGTTTGGGGTTCCCGGTGAAACAGTAGGTCCTTTAATTGCTGCATTTTTAAGAAAAGACCTTGCGGTTGCTCAACTTAGTACAATTGAAATGAGCAAATATCAAATGATTACATCGGTTGTACTCGTTTCCATATATTTTCCTTGTATAGCAACATTTGTAATGTTACTTAAAGAAGGATGGAAAAACCTTATAGGTAGTTTTGCGGTTTTAGTAACGGTAATATTTTTATATGGTGGCTTGATAAATTTAATTTGGTCATTATTGGGGGTGCAATAAAATGAATGATAGAATTGGAAGAATATATTTTGGAGTTTTAGGAATTGTTACTTTGATTTTTGGGATTACTGATTTAATAGTAACAATGGGTGGTAATGATTTTTCTTGGGGTATTCTTGAGATATCTAGTGACATGTTTAGAGGAGGATGGGGAGGACTTATTGTGATATCCGCCGGCTTTTTTTATTTGTCCAGTCTTAAGAATTTTTTAGAGATTCACCAACTTTCTAAGGCATTAATGGCAAGTATATTGATATGGATATTGGCAGGAACCGATATATTTGTAAGGATTACCGAGTCAATTCCTGGTGGAGAAGAGGGTCCTTGGTTTAATTCTTTAGAGGGGTTTTTGAGTAACTATGTACCTCCTTATCCATCGGTAATATTTCTGTTACCATTTTCTTTAGTAATATTATTTTTGTTGAGTAAAAAGGGGAAAGCTTAATTTTTTTATGTTAAAATTAAAGTAGTTAGCAAAAGATGAAAATTATCTCCCAATATAAAAAATAGGTCTAAGAGTAAAAAAGAGTTAATAAGTTACCATTCTATAAACTCTTAAATAGAAGATGTCTTTTATTGATTTATATGGTGGTCTTATAGCAAATTTTCTAAATAAAGATCTTATTCTTTTACCTTGCTGGAATTATAAATAACTAAAAAGAGTGGATGTAGCTCTGCTGCTTACAGAGTACTCTACTTTGAGTCGCACAAGATGCGGGTAAGAATTCAAGTCCTGTAACCGGAGGAAACAAAATTTTTTTAGAAGTATTACTATCTGGTATAGGAATCGATAAGGAGAAAAAGCTTTTCTCTCTCATTTCCTTATAGATATGATACAGGGGTCTCTTAAAAAAGTCGATAGTCACTAATCTAAAGATTGAATATTTAATTATTATAAATACTATAGGAGGAGATAAGAAATAAAAACAATAATAATTTATAGCGATGAACTGAAAAATTATGATTTTGGAGAAGGGCACCCATTTAGAAGTGACAGATTTGAAAGATTTCTAGAATTATTTAAAGAAAAACTTGGCAAAGACAAACGTTTTGAATTGATAGAAAATATTATTTTAGCTACTGATGAAGAATTGAAGCTTTGGCACAGTAAAAATTATATTAAGAATATGCAAGATGCCTCTGAAGGGAAAGTTGTATCTAATTTATTCAGATTTATGAGCGGGGACAATGTAAACCCTTCTACTAAAAAATTACCTCAAGGGATAGAAGAAGGAGCTAGAGCTGTAGTTAAAAATTCGCTTTTAGCAATAGATTATATTCAGCAAAGGAAAACTGAAAAGGCAGTAAGTATTGGTGGCGGATTACATCATGCAATGTCGAGTTATGGAGAAGGTTTTTGTGTTTATAATGATGTTGTTATAGCTGCTAAGTATGCTATAGAAAAATATAACCTAAAAAGAATTTTAATTTTGGATACAGATGCTCACGCAGGAAACGGAACTTGTAAGGCTTTTTATTCTGACCCAAAAGTTTTGTTTGTCGACACTCACCAAAAAGGTATTTATCCAGGAACAGGTTCGGTTGATGAAATCGGTGAGGGAAAAGGAAAAGGATTTACTGTTAATCTTCCTTTGGAAGCCGGGACAGGAGACAAAGCATATGGACTAATTTTTGATGAAATAATCTTTCCTTTAGCCAGAGAATATAAACCCCAGATGATTATCAGATACGGAGGTTCTGACCCTTATTTCGATGATGGACTAACTAATTTAGGCTTGACTTTTGATGGTTTTGAAATGATAGGAAAGAAAGTTAGAGAAATAAGCAGCGAACTTTGCAATAACCGCTCGGTTGATTTACTTTGTTCAGGTTATAACTTAGAGGTTTTGCCAAAAATATGGTTGACCTTGGTGGCAGCTATCAGCGGAGTGAAAATTAATTTTAAGGAATCGGCCCCTGATATAAGAGACAGAAAAATCGCTGAAACAAAGAATTTAATAAAGAAAGCAAAAGAAAAATTGACTCCTTATTGGAAATCTATTAAAAGGGAGACTCGAGAAATATATTGAAAATAGAGCAAGTTTTAAGAATGTGAGAAAGAGAAAGATGGGAAAGGGACAACCCGAGTAGCAGTAGGAATTAGTAAATTTGTAAAAGATAAGTTTTTGAGGAGAGTAAGTTAAGAACGGAAAGAATAAAATCTACGAACAGAAATATTATTAAGGAGGTAGTTTAATGATTAATAGACCAAAAGTTAACCAGATAAGACATCTAGGAAGAGGAGTAACTGAAAAGTTGAGTAGAATGCTTTACGAACATGGCCCCGGCAATGGTACATTTCTGGGACTTCCCTTTGATCAATTGGTTGAACACGGACCAGGTCATGAATGGAAGTGGGAAAGAGCAGCTAAGCCAAGCTCAGTGATAAAATTGGCTAATCTAGGTAATTTTTCAGCCTTGGTACTATCTGTAGGTCAAGCTCAGAAGTATCAACATGATATTAATCCTTCTGTTCCTTTGGTGGTAAAACTGGATGGCCATTTCTATACCGGAAAGGCAAATACAGAGAATTATCCTCGTCCCACCATGTTTGGTACAATAGAGGATGCTCTGGAAGTGGGAGCAGCAGCAGTGGGTTTATCTTTTTATTTGGGTTCCGAGCAGACTGGTGAAGATGTAGAGAGAATAGGGAAAATAAGAGAGGAAGCTCACCACAGTGGATTACCTTTAGTTTTATGGAGTTATCCTAGAGGCCCAGTGCCTGATTCTACTAAAAAGGATAGTTTACTGTGGTGTCACTATGCAGTTTCTGCTGCTGAATCTTTAGGAGCAGACATAGTAAAAACAAAGTTCCCCTCGGTGGTAGAACCCAAGAAAAGAGAGAAGTACGAAGAGTTTATAAAAGAGGAGTACTCTGGCAAGATACCAGAGGCAGTAAAGTATAGAGAACTTGAGCCAGACAGGGGAAAACTGATGGATTATGAAAAAAAGATGGAAGAAGAACAAAAAAAACCGAATTATGATTCTCTTCTGACTAAAGAGCAACATATTGAGAGAGCTAAGATTGTAGTAGGGGCTGGAACCAGGACTTTTGTGATTTTCTCCGGGGGACCGAAAATAACTGGAGAGGCGAAAGCTGCTTTGGAGGATTCAACTGAGATAATAATGGAAGCAGGTGGTGAAGGAAGGATCATTGGCAGAAATTTGTGGGGAGTTCCTACTGAGACTGGCCTTGAATATGCAGATGCAATAAAAGAAGTTATGCAGAATGAGAAATATAGAAGATAGTTTTCTATAAGAATCGAAGGAGGTGGCGTACCAGACGATACCTCCAAACAAACTAAAAAAAGCTTAAAACAAGCGGTCCGGTTTCTGGCCGCTTTTTATATTAAGCTTGCTTTCATTTTAAGTAGTGACAAACTAAATAGGAGAATTTTAAAAAGAGGTTAGAAATGAAAAGTAATATAGAAAATTATATAGAAGAGAGATGTACAGAGATTTTAAAAAGAGTCGGTATTGAGGAAGGTCAGACTGTTCTGGATTTTGGATGTGGTGGAGGAAATTATACTATTCCTGCAGCAAAGATAATCGGAAATGCAGGAAAAATATATGCTTTAGATGAAGATGGATACAAATTAAAAGACTTACAAGAGAAAGCTAAATCAGCTAATCTCCACAATATAGAAATAATAAGAACCTCTGGGCAGCTGAACTTTGGATTTGAAGATGCTGTTTTTGATGTGGTCTTACTCTATGACATTTTCTGGTATTTCTCACTGCAAAGTCCGGAATTATTAGAACTGTTGAAGGGGGTTTATAGAGTTTTAAAACCTGATGGTTTAATTTCGGTCTATCCTGAACATATTGAAACAGAAAAGCTTAAACAAAAGATAGAGAAATTTGGTTTTCATCTAATAAATAGATTTCGAGGAAAAATTATCCATGAGGGTAGACCTGAGCAAAGTCAAATATTAAATTTTAGAAAGGAGTAAAAATGATTAAAGTCGAAAAGAAAAACCAACAAGAATTCACAGTAAAAGTGGAAGAGAAAGAATATAATGTAGGTTTAGATGATGAGTATTGGCAAGATTTAACCGGAGGTAAAATAACCAAAGAAGAATTAATCGAAAAGTCATTTAAGTTTTTATTAGAGAGAGAACCAAAAGAATCTATTCTTCCAAGATTTAATTTAAGAATTATCAACCAATATTTTACAGAATTTAAGGAAGAAATAAGGAAATTATAAGATGAAAAGAAGGTAAAAATTAGAGGTAAAAATTATGGGTATTATACTTCCAAAACAAGCATGGACTGAGGAAGGTAAATTGCTTTTTCAGAAATCAGAAATAGTAGAAGATTTTGATCAAGGAAGAGAAATAGTAGATTCATTAAAGAAAACTTTAGAGCATTATGGAGGAGTTGGATTGGCCGCTCCTCAAATAGGGATTTCTCGGAGAGTATTTGTTGTGAACATTATGCCAACTAAAGATTATCCCCAGTTACCTAAGATCGGTTTTCGTGCCTACTTAAACCCAGTAATTTTAGCTGTATCTTCAGAAGTTAATAGTGATTCGGAAGGATGTTTAAGTATATTTTATGCTACCCTTTATGGGCAGGTAGAGAGATCGAGTTGGGTCAGGCTGCAATATCGAGATATTAAAGGGGAAGAGCAGATAGAAGAAATCAATCATCCCTTTCATGCCAGGGTAGTTTTACATGAGAATGACCATTTAGATGGTAAGGTATTTTTGCAGCGAATGAAAGAAGAAGATTTTTCAAAATTATATTGGGAAGAGAATTTAGATATCAGAAAAAGGAATTCAGAGTGAATTACTTTTTTAGAATTGATTGGATTTAAAAGAGTTTCAAAAAAAAAGGTCTATACTTACCGGACTTATTCTCGCTGGCTGGAAGAAAAAGGGCAAAGGTATGTGAAAATAAATGCGGAAAAGAAGGGCAAGAAACTGGATACGTTTGATTTTTTGTGATTTACTTACTTTAGTGATAAAACACAAAAAGGCAATTTCAAAGTAGGTAGAAAGACCAGAAGAAAGAAGTTTAATACAAGCTTAAAGAAAATGAATGGCTGGCTAAAATCGGTAAGAAATACAGTTAAAACCAAAGAATGGTGGAAGATAGTATCGGCCAAATTAAGAGGACATTTTGAATATCTTACTAAGTTATTGAGATAATGCACAAAGATTTTGACGGTGTTTGTGGTTATGTGGCTTCCTTTAGAAGTCTTACTCTTCGGGTCATATAACAGTGGATAAAAGGAAAATTAAAGATTTTCCAAATTTGGCTATCGGCAAGTTTTCTTCTATCCGCAAAAGGTTATATAATAAAAAGGAAGTACGATTATGAAAGTTATTATTATTTACGATATCAATGCTTTTAGAGAAGATCTTCAGTCTGATTGGTGATTTTCTGTTTTGGTAGAGGCTAAAAATACTCCCAAAATTTTGTTTGATACTTGAACTGATTGGAAAAATTTGCTCAGTAATATGGAAAAGCTAAATATAGATCCAATTACGATTGATAAAGTTTTTATTTCACATGCTCATTTTGATCATACCTGAGAACACAAGTTTTACTTGAGAAGGTTCAGGAAATATCATAAGGGAGAGAACTGAGATGCGTATCACGAAAGAGGCTATGCTGTACGAAAAACTGCCAGAGGGCAAGGTGCGCTGCAACCTGTGTGCTCATCGTTGCGTTATCGCCGATGGCAAGAAGGGTATCTGTCAGGTTCGGGAAAACCGGGGCGGAACTCTCTACACGTTGGTTTATGGACATACTATCATCCAGCACGTGGATCCAGTGGAGAAGAAACCACTGTTTCATTTTCACCCCGGCTCAACCGCATGCTCCATCGCCACTCCAGGATGTAACTTCCGTTGCCGTTGGTGTCAGAACTGGGATATCTCCCAAATGGTCCATGATAGGCATTTCATTATGGGGGAGGAGGCAAGTCTTGAACAGGTTGTTGCTGCAGCTCAAAAGGCTGACTGCCGCAGCATTGCCTATACCTATACCGAGCCGACCATCTTCTTTGAGTACGCCTATGATACGGCTCGCCTGGCCCACGAGGCAGGGTTGGCTAATCTATATATCACCAACGGTTACATGACCGAGGAAATGCTGGAGACCTTTCAGCCTTATCTGGACGCAGCCAATGTAGATCTTAAAGCCTTTCGTGACAAGACTTACCGAAAGTATGTCGGGGCGCGGCTGCAGCCAGTGTTGAACACAATGAAATTGATGAAGCGGCTGGGTATCTGGCTGGAGGTGACCACTTTGGTCATTCCCGGCATTAACGATGATGATGGAGAGCTGAAGGACGTAGCGGATTTCGTGGCCGAGGAGTTAGGGGTAGATACTCCCTGGCACATAAGTCGTTTCTTCCCGGCTTACAAGATGACCGATGTATCCCCCACGCCTGTTGAGACACTTAACCGAGCTCGGGAAATCGGACTAGAAGCGGGATTGCGGTACGTTTATGTAGGTAACGTGCCTGGTGAGGTCAATACAGTATGTCACAAGTGCGGGCAGATACTGATTCGACGCCTCGGATACCGGATTCTAGAGAACCGCGTCCAACCGAATGGTCGCTGCCCCAACTGTGGTATGCCGGTGGCTGGCGTGGGGATGGGATGAGATAGACGGAGATAGATAACTCGATTCGATTGTTTTGCAGCCTTGAAAGATATGGTGGTAATATGACTGAAGAATTTGGTATTTTAAAAATAGTAAAAGAAGATATTTTAAGAATATTAGGGGAAGAAAGAAGTAGGGTTTCATTAGAGATTCTTAAAGAAGAAATTAAAGTTTCCCTTTCTTTTATCTATGAAGCGATTGAAGAACTTGAAAGAGAAGGATTGATTCAATCTCAGCAGAGTTTTTTTAGATTGACAGATAAAGGAGAAGAAAATGCAAAAGAAATTTTAAAGAAACATCTTGTTTTTGAAAATTATTTTAAAAAAACCAGAACCGAAAACGAGGCGCATAAAGTAGCTCATATTCTTGAACATTATGTTTCTCAAGAGGTTCTCAACAACATAAAAAAATTATCTACATTTAAAGAAGAAGGTATTTGCTTAACAAAGCTTAAGCTGCGTAAAAAAGGGCTAATTACCAATATTATGATCTCGGACAATGGATTATTTGAAAGAGTGGTCAGTATGGGGATAGTTCCAGGAGAAAAGGTTATGATAACGAGTGAGATGTCTAACGCTATTATCATTAAAATAAAAAATAAAAAATTTGCCTTAGATAAAGATATAGCAAGAAAAATTAAGGTGTTAGAATATGGTGAAGGATAAGAAAAAGGTTAAAGAAGGCAAAGAGGAAACAAAGAGACCATTCCTGAATCTATTGCAATTATAAAAAAGTGAAGCTTTGTATGATGTTTAAAAAAAATTTTAATTGATTTGGTGGATTGGATTTATTGTAAGAAGAAGTGGAATGAAACAATAAAAAGAGGGGTTATAGAATAATATGGAGAATCTTAAAATACTCCTAATTGGGCAGCCAAATATAGGGAAGTCTTCACTACTTAATGCCCTGGTCGGTTCAGTAGCTACAGTATCTAATTACCCCGGAACTACTGTTGAAGTGACTAAAGCCAAAAAGAAAATTAATAGCTCACAAATTGAGTTTTTAGATACTCCAGGAATATACTCTATTTCTGATAGATCAGAAGAAGAAAAAATTACCGAGAAGACTTTATTTGAGGAGGAAGTGGATGGAGCAATAGTGATTGCTGATGCAACTTCTCTGGGAAGAAGTCTTTATATGGTATTGCAAATATTAGAGGCCCGAATACCTGTTGTTTTAGCTCTTAATTTTATAGAGGATGCCAGAAAAAAAGGAATAAAAATTGATGGTGAAAAATTAGAAAGATACTTTAATGCCCCGGTTGTCTTTATAAATCCCTTAACTAAAATGGGAATAAATAAACTTATGGATGTAGTATTGAAAATTAAAAAGATAGCAAAGCAAAATTTCAAAATTAAATACGATGACCATATTGAAGAAGCAATAGATAAAATCTCCGTTCAAGTTAAAGGGAAGCTACCAAAAAGATTTGTTGCCTTAAGAGTTTTAGAAGAAGATGAAGATTTTTATAAATATTTAAAGGAGAAAAAAATAATTGAAGAAACTAAAAAAAGTTTAGTAAAACATCCAAAAATCGCAGAGGATATATCTATAACCAGATATGGAACAGCTTCATTTATAACAGAAAAAGTTACTCGAATAGCTTCTTTAAAAAAAGAAAAAATTTTGCAGGAGAAAATTGACAATATTTTATTGCATACAATTTGGGGTCCATTTATTACTGGTTTGTTTTTTCTTGTTATCTTCGGGACTCTATTATTTCTTGGTAATTTGATTCAAAATGTTCTTATGAACGTAACAGAAGTATTTTTGTCTTCTTTTGATATAACAAAATATTCTTTTATTGCAATGATATTAGTTCAGGGCTTAACCGGACTTGCAGCAGGTGTTTCCATCGCCTTACCTTATGTTTTCTTGTTTTATTTGCTTTTAGGTTTGTTAGAAGACATAGGGCTTCTTCCAAGATTTATTGTTAATGCAGAAAGGTTTTTGAAAAAATTAGGTTTACCCGGGAAATCATTTATTCCTTTAGCATTAGGCTTGGGTTGTACTGCACCAGCAATTAGAGCTACCAGAGTCTTGTCATCTAAAAAAGAGCAATTTCATACTGCCTCACTATTTGCTTTTGTACCTTGTTCCTCAAGAATTGCCATAATAATGGGGATAGTTGGATTTTACGGAGGCATAAAGCTGGCTTTTTCTGTTTTTGCTACTTTATCAATTGCTGGCTTGATCTGGACTTTTGGAATAAAAAAAGTTATTCATATAAAAAGTGAACCTTTGCTTTTAGAATTACCCCCTTATAGGAAACCTTTGGTTAAAAATGTTCTTGCTAAAAGCTGGATTAGAATGAAAGATTTTGTATATATAGTTATGCCCCTGTTGGTAATTGGAGGAATAGCTTATGGAATTTTGGATATATTAGGTCTTACCAATATCATAATAGAACCTCTTTCACCAATCACTACTTGGTTAGGATTGCCAGCTGTAGCCATTATTCCTTTGATATTTGGGTTTTTGCAAAAAGATTTAACCGGAGGAATGTTGGTGTCAGTTTTGGGTAGTGAAATATCATCAGTTTTAACTCCTCTTCAAATATATACTTTCGGCGTGGCTTCTACTATTGGGATTCCCTGTATAATTGCTTTAGGGATGCTTATTAAGGAATTTGGATTTAAAAAAGCCGTACTTCTAACAGGGACATCAATAATCTATGGCTGGTTAGTTGCCAGTTTAGTTTGGAGAATAGCTTTAATTTTTTAATTTGATATTTAATTTTAAAAATTTTTATAAAATTGTTAGCTAAATTTCAAAAGTGTACTAAATTAAACTCAATATTTCTATTAGTTATACTTTAAAAGTGAGCCATCTTTAAAGATTAAAAATATACTATTTTTCTCTATAACTGTAAATAAATTATTAGTTAAAAGTTAAAAGTGTACTAAATTTAAATCAGAATTTTTAACTTTTTGACTACCTAAAAATTCGTCTTTATGCCAGAATCTTACTTCAGATACACCGGATTCTTTATCCGGTACAATCCGAAGTTGTATTCTCTCATGTAGTGGCGCACCAGGTACTTTTAATCCTAAGCATTTGTAAGATATAACTAATCTTATTTTTTTTATCCAGATAGCTTTCAAAAAGCGATTTAACCTGATCATCGGTAAAGTTTTTGTGTAATTGATTGGACATAATTTAGAACCTCTTTTCTTTTTAAGATTTAGTTCTAAATTATACCTTTTTACTGTTTTCGGGTAGTGCACTTTTGATTTTTAAATGACAAAATCTATATTTTTATTTGACAATATAAAAAAATACAATATAATTGCTATTAGAAATTATTGCTATAAGCAAATTAGTGGCAGGTATGCAGGTATGAAAGAAATTTATACGACTATTTTAAAGTTAAAATATTTTTGTACCTGTAATGAGAATAAGATTAGTTCTTCATGGAATATTAGTTTGGCTGAATTAAAAGGTGTCAATGCGATGGAAAGCCATGAAAGTCTTACTTGCTCCGAATTAGCAGAAAAAATGAATCTTTCACCTTCTCGTGGAAGTAGAATTATTGATAATTTAGTAAGAAAAGGTTATCTATTTAGGGAAATACAGGATCAGGATCGTCGAACGACGTTTCTTTACTTAACTAAAAGAGGGGAAAAACTAAAATATAATATTACAAGAGAACAAAAGGCTTTTGAAGATATACTAACCTCAAAACTCAATTCACAGGAAATCGAGTCAGTAAGGAAAGGATTAGCAATACTGGAAAAGGTATTAAATCAAAGTAAAAAAGAGATTAAAAATAGTTGAAAAATTGCCAATGACCATACAGATGAGACAGATTAGAAATTAATAGACCATTTAGAGAAGAAATATTAACTAAAGTAAGGATTGAATAAAAATTTTGAAAGAAATATTATTTTAAATACATTGATAATCAAATTGCAAAGAGGAGGTAAAACATGGCTGTTTCTAGTCAACCAAGGATCATCATTTTCACCGGAGCCTCATGTCCTTGGTGCAGCAGAGTTAAAGAATATCTAAAAGGGAAAAAATTTAGATTTAGGGAAGTAAATGTTGAAAAAGACCCTGATGGAGCCAAGGAGCTCCAGCGGAGAAATATAAAGGGAGTCCCTGTTGTTCTGATTAATAACCGGGCAATTGTTGGTTTTGATAAGGCAAAAATTGATAAATTACTAGGTATCAAATAAAAAAGGAGGTTTCGTATATGCGGATCAAGCCATTTGAGGATCGAATTTTAGTTGAACCAGAAGAAATTGGGGAAAGTAAAAGTGAAGGAGGTATCATAATTCCTGACACAGCAAAGGAGAAACCAAGAAAGGGCAAAGTTGTCGAAGTTGGGACAGATGAAGATCTTGCTAAAAATATTAAAGTAGGGGATACAATCATTTATGCTAAATTCACTGGTGATGAGATTGAAGTTGAAAATAAAAACTATTTAATCGTCTCGAAAAGCGACATTCTTGCCGTAATAATCAGTTAACGAAGTATTAAAGATTAGATAGTTTCGAGGTAACAATTTAAGCCGATGAATAGATTTTTGGAATCTAAATAGAAGAGATATAATCATTAAAATAGCCTTCATTTGTAGTAGAACTGGATGATAGTGGTTATATTTATGTTAATGATATGATGGCTACTTTGACCCCTGGTATTTTTGCTGCTGGTGATATACGCAAAAACTCATTGCGTCAAGTAGCTGCTGCGATTGGGGATGGTGCTACTGCAGCTATGTCCGCTTTTAAGTATGTTCAAGAGGTTGGAGATAGAGTTAGAATTAAGTATTCTTAACCACTCACATAGGAGGTAGTGTGATTTATGAGTAAAGTAGTAGAAATTACAGATCAAAATTTTGAAGAGGAGATCCTAAATTCAGATCTCCCCACGGAGGTAGATTTCTGGGCCCCGTGGTGTGGTCCCTGTAGGATGGTTTCTCCAATATATGATAAATTATCTGAAGAATATGATGGCAGGTTCAAATTTTGCAAATTGAATGTGGATGAAAACCAACAGACAGCAACGAAATACCAGATTATGAGCATACCTATGCAGATGTATTTTGTTGATGGTCGAAAAGTAAATGAAATATTGGGTGCAGTCCCTGAACCTATTATCCGGAACATGGTTGAAAGTATTTTTAGAGATTACCCCACAGATGAAAAGGGTAGACTTAAAGTGATTTTAAACTCCTGGATCCAGCATAATAAAGAATATAGCAAGAAATTTAGCATGTGGATGCAAAAAACTGATAATATAGAAGATAATGCAATTTATCGTAGCATATTACAGACAGTGCGAGAGATGGAAAAGGCAAATGATAATTTTTCTCGGCTACTAATCGAACTAAAGTGAGAGAATTAAAACATGTATGTCAAAAAGAGGTTCTACTAACAATATAAAATCGCTTCGATATGATAATGAATAAGGAAGGTAAAATAATATAGAAAAACTTTATCCTGATTCTAAAGTTGAAGTCGGAGGATTAACAGCACGATATTATGAGACATTATTAAATATAGCCATACTTGGTGGTTACAGGGTTTTTATCAATCAAGTCATCAAGGATATAAAGATAAGACCGACTGATCAGATTATCGATTTGGGTGCGGGCAGTGGAAATAATGCTTGTTTCATGGCAAAATACTTTTCTATTAAGGGAAGAATCCTCGGTCTAGAGATTGGGAAAGAGATGATTTCCAGGTTTCAAAAGCAATGTGTCAGGTATCCCAATGTAAATATCCAAAATATGAGAATAGATAAATTCCTTCCATTTTCAGATGAATTTGACAAGGCTTTGATATCATTTGTCCTGCACGGGCTTCCACATGAGGTTAGAAAAAGAGTAATTAAAAATGCTCTTAAGATTTTAAGACCGGGAGGAGAATTTCCCAACTTCCGCACTTTTCCCCTTATTAAAAAGCATAACCCAATAAAATAAAGGGTTTCAGTTGAAAAGGTCAATGTAGTGCCATATTTTAATTAAGAGCTTTGCATTATCATCTTATTATGGTGGTAAACTTTAGCTATGTTTAGTTTATAAGAGTAAAAACCTCAAATAAGGGTGTTACTAAATACGTGCAAATAGTTCAGTCCAAGTTATATTATAATTTTAGGTGGTATACGTAAAGTTAAAGGCGAGTTTTTACACAACTCGATAGTTTGTTTGTCTTGTCTTATTAGTCAGCTTAATGAAAAGACTTTTAAACTTAAACTAAAACAACAATTGGTATTCCGTTATAATTATCTACATAAGCATTAACACCATAAACTTCCTGGATATTCTTGGAATTGATCACTTCATTGTCTCCCTCTGAAAAAATCATTCCATCTTTTAACATAATAAATTTATCCGAAAATCTTAAAGCAAGGTTTAAATCATGCGTAACCACGATTGAAGAGATATTCTGAGATCTGGAAATATTTTTGATAATTTTCATTATTGCCATTTGATTTTTCAAATCAAGATTATTGGTAGGTTCATCCAACAAAAGAATTTGAGGTTCTTGAGCAAGTGATCTTGCTATAGCTACTTTTTGAAGTTCCCCACCACTTAGTTCCTTTGTATATCTTAAAGCATAATCTTCCAAATTCATAAGTTTTAAAATATTACTGGTTATGTTAAGATCTTTTTTGGAAACTTCCCATTTTATGTACGGTTTCCTCCCCAACAGTACGGCATCAAATACACTTATATAATTACCATTAACGCTTTGGGGAATATAGGCTATTTTTTTGCAATTTCTAAACTATTTAATTTATTAAGGTTAAAATCATCAATTAATATTGCTCCTTTTTTAGGCCTTAATATTCTATTTATACATTTTAAAAGAGTAGACTTTCCAGCTCCATTAATTCCGAGAGCAGAAACAACATCACCTTTATCCACTATTTAGCCAACTCATTAAAGATTATTTCTCCCTTTAATTTTTCCAATGGGCTTCAATATACTGGTATTTTAGGGATGGCTTATCATGGTGGGTTAATTGCTGTATTATTAATTTATATTATTTTTTGTTATCAGAAGAAAATAAATCATTGGCGTTTTGCTGATCTTTTTGTTCCTGCTATTCCTTTAGGTTATACCTTTGGTAGATTAGGTAATTTTATAAATGGTGAGCTTTACGGTCGAGTTACCACCTTACCTTGGGGAATGTATTTTCCTTAAGTCCCTGCTCATCAATTAAGACATCCTTCCCAATTTTACGAAGCTTTTTTTGAAGGGATATTTTTATTTTAAATTTTTTGGAGTATAAGGAAAAGAAAATATTTTGATGGTTTTTTTCTTTCTCTTTATCTTATAGGATATGGTTTAGCTCGTTTTTTTATCGAATTTGCTCGAGAACCAGTTTCCTATGCAACTTTTAGATTAGGCCCTTTTAACTTAGCTCAGATTTTTTGTCTGGGAATGATATTGGGGGGAATTTTTATTATTCTGATAAAAAAACCAGCTATACAGCCTAACCCTCAGTAAAAAGTTTAGGATTGATATTCTTCTTTGGAAATAAAATGGCCGCCGGTAATTTCTTCAGATATCTTTCGATAACCTCGATCGAATTCCAAATGCAAATTAATTTGATTGGGACAACTTGCACCAATTAATTCTTTTTTTAATATGTAAGCTGGCCCTTCATCTTTATAAGTGGGGGTAAGATCATTATATTTTCTAACAAGGGTTCTAAATTTTTCTCCACATTTATCACACTGGCTATAAATCCAGAGAAATCCTGAGGAATCTTCTTCTTTTTTTCCAAACAATTTTCCAAAAAAACCAGTACTCATTTTAATGCCTCCTTATTCACTAACTCTAATTTATTATAACATAGTCTGAATTTAAATAAAATCGGGAAAATTCTAAAAATACTTTTAAAAAAAAGAAGGAGTTTTTAATTTTATGTCGAATATATAAGAAGATAGTATTGCATTTAAAAATTTTATAGGTTTAAGGTAAAAAAGTGGAAAAAAACATAGCAGATAAACTAGAGGTGTATTTAAAAGATTTAGAAGAACGTTATAAATATTATTATGAAGCAGAGAGAGATAAAGAAATATTTGGCCTAAGGCTGGATATATTTGCTAAATCTTCTACCGAACATTTTCGTCAAGTTTTAACTAAGAGTATAAAAATTGACCAACATTATACTAAAGAATACGCAGCAGTTAAAGGAGAAAGAAGATTTGTAGATAAAAATGAAGTAGAAGAATTTTCTAAATATTTAAAATCTTTAATTAATGAACTGTTAACTCCTTCGGTTGATACGATGTCTACTATCTTAAACGGAGTATTAGTTGCTACCTCGAGTTTTTCAGAAGAAGCGGTAAACTTTGCTAAAAAGTTTAAATTTTCCAAATCTTTCTTATTGGGTCTTAAGGGATGGTGTGATATAAGACTTATTTTAATTGATTTAAAGGAAGAAAAGTTATATTCTAATAAAAAAGGGAAAGAAGTGCTTTCTGCTTATAAAATTAAATCTAAATCCGGTCTGGGAGGTGATAGAACTTAAAAATATTAAATTATTTATAGATAGTTATAAGTTGCTGGGACAAAAATGTATACTTTGTTTACAATTTTATTTATTTAATATAAAAAGGAGGACATTATAGATGAATCTTTTAATTTTAGTTTTAATAGCTTTCATTGTTTTTGCAATTGCCCTTAAAACTTACGGAGGTTATTTAGGAAAACTCGTTGGATTAGATGACAGCAAAAAAACCCCGGCTCATACTATGACTGATGGAGTCGATTATGTTCCTGCAAAAGCAATAGTATTAATGGGGCATCATTTCGCTTCTATTGCTGGAGGTGGACCTATCTTAGGTCCGATTCAGGCTGCTGTCTTTGGATGGGTTCCCTGTTTTTTGTGGATTGTTTTAGGAAGCATCTTTATTGGCGGAGTGCATGACTTTATGTCACTTATTTCCTCGGTAAGACACGAAGGTAAAACAATGGGAGAAGTGGTTGGTAAAAATGTTGGCAAAAGTGCAAAGATATTATTTTTAATTTTTGTCTTTTTAGCCTTGGTTCTAGTAATAGCGGTTTTTGCCATCTTAGTGGCTAATACCTTTGCAGCTAATCCCTCTGTAGCCACTGCATCCATTCTATTTATGGTCATTGCTGTAGGAATGGGTTATTCCCTTTATCGTAAAGGTGCATCTCTTGGTCTTGTTACCGTAATTGGGGTAATTTTATTATTTTTATCTATCTGGATAGGTCTAAGAGCACCTTTAGCTCTGGGCGCTAAAACGTGGATTTACCTCTTACTAGTCTACGTATTTTTTGCCTCATCTTTGCCAGTTTGGATCTTACTCCAACCTCGAGATTACTTATCCTCATTCTTGCTTTACACTGCTTTAGGTGGAGCAGCAATAGGGATATTTATTGGCCATCCATCTTTACAACTTGCTGCTTTTACTGCTTTTAAACAACCAGTAGGATATCTATTCCCCATGCTTTTTGTAATAATCGCTTGTGGAGCAATCTCCGGTTTCCATTCTCTCTGTGCATCAGGAACCACTTCTAAACAGCTGGATAAGGAATCAGATGCTAAAGTTATCGGTTATGGAGCAATGTTACTTGAAGGTTTCCTGGCAACTATTGCTTTAGGTACTGCTGCTATGTTAACCAAAGCAGGATTGGCCGACGGATTGGCTAATTGGGGTGGACCGGTTGGTGTCTTTGCTCATGGAATGGGGAACTTTTTGGCTAATTTGGGTATAAAAGAACAAGTTGGAATATCCTTTGGTGCTTTAACTGTATCTGCTTTCTTACTTACTACTTTAGATACAGCTACCAGATTAGGCAGATATGCTTTAGAAGAACTAACAGCTGAATGGGCTCCATCTATTTCCAATAGATATGTAGCAACTGTTATTACCATCATAGCCGGTGGAGGGCTTGCCTTAAGTGGTACCTGGAGTGCTATCTGGCCGGTATTTGGGGCCTCTAACCAACTTTTAGCTGGTTTAGCTTTATTAGGAGCAACTGCCTGGTTAGCACATTTGGGCAAGAAATATACCGTTACTCTTTATCCTATGATATTTATGTTTATTGTTACATTTTTTGCCTTGATTAATTTATTATTTACTAATTTTGCTAAGGGAAACTATCTATTAGGATCCGTATCAACAGTTTTAATAATCCTGGCTGGATTTGTAGTGGTTGAAGGGATGAAAGCAATTAATAAATTTAAAACTCTAAAAACTCAAGTTAAAGAGGCAAAATAATAATTGAAGTTTAATAGTAACAATAATAATTAGTTAAATTTTTTAAAAACTTAATAATTTATATTTATGTCCCAGCAACTTATTTTAATAAATAGAATAAAAATAAGGCTAACAGGTTTTTTAATTTTGTTAGCCTTATTTTGTTCAAAAAGAAAGGATAATATTAATGAAATGGCGGTTAATAAAAGATAGTTATCATACGGGTTTTATGAATATGGCGATTGATGAAGCGATAATGATAGCTCACCGGGAAGGTTTGGTCCCTCCCACTATCAGGTTTTACCAATGGTCTCCACCGGCTGTATCTTTAGGTTATTTTCAGGATTTAAAAAAAGAGATTGATGTAGATGCTTGTAAGAATCTGGGAATCGATATTGTCCGCCGACCAACGGGGGGCAAAGCGGTTTTGCATGATAAAGAATTAACCTATAGCTTTATAATTAAAGAAAATCATCCTTTGGTTAATGATTCTATATTAGAGACCTATAAGAAGATTAGTGGTGGGATAATTAGAGGCCTTTCTTATTTAGGAATAACAGCTGAATTAGTTCCTCTGAGAGAAAAATTAAAGAATTCCTCCTCAGGCAATGAGATTAAATCCAAAATTTCCCATTCAGATATTAAATCAATCTGTTTTTCCGTTCCCTCTCAATACGAGGTACAGGTTGAAGGTAAAAAAATTGTAGGGTCTGCTCAAGTAAGAAAAAGAGAAATAGTTTTACAACACGGTTCTTTATTGATAGAATTAGAAAAAGATAAGTTATTCTCTGTGTTTAATTTTCCTTCTGTTCAGATAAGAGAAAGGCATAAAATAAGATTTAAAGCCACCAGCCTGGAAGAGATTTTAAAGAAAAAGATAAATTTTTCAGAATTATCCGAAATTCTTCCCCGGGGATTTGAAGAAGAGTTTGGAGTAAAATTAACTGAAGGTAAATTAACTGAACAGGAAGAAAAAATTTCCAAAGAACTTTTTGAAAATAAGTACTCGACCTATGAGTGGAATTACGAGAGGAAAAATCATCAGCTTGATCCCCAAAAATAAAGGAGTAGATAGATGATTGAACTTCAGAGTAAATTTATTGTAGTTGAAGGAGCTATAGGAGCAGGAAAAACAAGTTTAGTTTTATTGCTAAGTAAAATGTTTAATGCAAGACATAATTTAGAAGTGGTAGAAGAAAATCCTTTTTTATCTAAATTCTATAGTGATATAGAAAGATACGCTTTCCAGACTCAAATATTTTTTTTGTTGAGCCGGTATAAGCAGCAATTAGAATTAGCCCAGCAAGATTTATTTAATCAATCAGTTTTTTCTGACTACCTATTTGCCAAGGATAGGATATTTGCTCATCTGAATCTTTCTGGAAATGAACTTTCCATGTATGAACGCCTCTATGAAATTATGGTTAAAGATATCCCCCGACCGGATCTAATTGTTTACCTGCAAGCAAGCACCGAAACCTTAATGAAAAGGATAGCACTAAGAGATCGGCCTTTTGAGCGAAAAATGTCTTTTGAATATATGAGAAGATTAAACTTGGCATATGAAGAATTTTTTTCTTATCCCGATAATTATAAAAAAACAAAGTTAATTAAAATAGACACTAACGGCCTTGATTTTGTAGGAAGAAGTAAAGACCTTGAGCATATTATTAATGAAATTTATAAAGGGGATAGTTTAATATGAAGAAATTTATTATAGTATCAGGAAATATAGGCTGCGGCAAATCAAGTTTAACTGACCTGTTAAGTAAAAGATTGGGTTGGAAGGCATATTATGAGGTAGTAGAGAACAATCCTTATTTAGAGGACTTCTATGGAGATATGAAAAAGTGGAGTTTTCATCTCCAGATATTTTTTCTGTCCAAGAGATTTCGCCATCATCAGGAAATATTAAAAAACCCTGCCTCCGTAGTTCAGGATAGAAGTATTTATGAGGATGTAGATATATTTGCTAAAAATTTAAATCAGCAGGGATATATGGAGGGTCGTGATTATGAAAATTACCAGGAATTATTTAACATAATGACCCAATTTCTTACTCCCCCGGATTTAATCGTTTATCTTCAAGCTTCGGTCCCCACTCTATTAAAAAGAATTTCCCTACGAGGGAGAGATTACGAGAAAACCATCTCTGAAGAATATTTGAATCAGTTAAACGTTTTATACGAGGAGTGGATAGAAAATTTTACCCTTTGTCCAATCTTGAAAGTACCAGCTGATGATTTAGATTTTGTTAAACGTCCTGAACACTTAAAATTAATTGCTAATAAAATATTGGATAAATTACAGGGCGTAGAAAAAGTAGTATTTGATTAGGAGGGGATATTTTGAGAGCAGCATTAATTTATGGTGGAGATGATAAGAAATTAGAATTATTTGCAAAAAAGATATTTTCTGCTATTGAAAGAAAAGGAAATGAATTAAAGGTAATTAAAGTAGAAAGAGGAATAACTGCTGGTAATTTGTCACCTTATGAATTTATCTTTGTGGGCTGCCCGGTTTTAAGTATGTTTAAAGGGAAATTACCTTCCGAATTAATCGATTTTATTAAGCGATGTGCTGGGTTGGAAAGAAAAAAAACTATTACCTTTATCATTCCACGGTTAATAGGAAACGATAAAACTTTAAAAAATTTAATGAGTTTGTTGGAGAGCAAGGGCTCTTTTATAGTTGATTTTAGGCAGATTAGGGATATAGATAAAGACAGCGAGTTATTAGCCTCTCGTTTAAAATAATACAACAGGGGATTCGTGACAGGGGACGGTTCTTTGACACACTTTTTATATTAACTTACTGAATGTGTCAAAGATCGGTCCCCTGTCACACTGTTGCCCTTTAGCAGGATATCAATATGACAGGTGATATATTAAAATATTTAAGAGAGAAAGAATACGTTTCCGGTGAAGTTCTGGCGCGTAAATTAAAAATCTCCCGGGTGGCAGTTTGGAAGCAGATACAAAAACTAAAGGACATGGGATATAAAATAACATCCGACCAAAATTTAGGTTACTGCTTGGTTTCTCATCCTGACCTTTTAATTCCTCAAGAAGTTCAAAGAGGATTATCCACAACCTACATTGGAAAAAAAATATATTATTTCCCTGAATTAGAATCTACAAATATAGCTGCTAAAGAGAAAGCCTTGCATAGAGCAGAGGGAATGAGCGAAGGTACATTAATTATTACTGAAAGGCAGAGTGCGGGGAAGGGTAGATTGGGTCGGGAATGGTTTTCACCTGCCGGAGGTATCTGGCTTTCTATAATATTATACCCTCAACTTTCCCCTTCTTATATATCTCGAATAACTTTGATGACTGCAGTGGCAACGGTGAAGGCGCTGGAAAATTATACACTAATTAAACCTCAAATAAAATGGCCCAATGATATATTAATAAATGAAAAAAAAGTATGTGGAATACTAACCGAAATGAGTGCCGAATTGGACATAATAAATTGGGTGGTAGTGGGAATAGGTGTAAATGTGAATATAGATCACCAGAGGTTTCCTGAAGATATTCAAGCAAATACAATTTCTTTAAAAGAAGTTTCAGGAGAAGAAGTTTTACGGGTCAAGTTAGCGCAGACATTTTTACAGGAATTTGAAAAATATTACGAAAAGTTAAAAAGGAAGGAATTTTCTTCTATTTTAAAGGAATGGAAATTATACTCCCACACTCTGGGGAAAAAGATAAGAGTAGATATGGGAGAGAGAATTATTACAGGAGAAGCGATAGATATAAACGAAGAGGGAGCCCTGATTTTAAAAAAAGAAGATGGCGAATTGATTAAGATAATTTCCGGAACTATTTTAAAATAAATCAAAAGAAAAGAAAATTATTGCGGAGGATTTAGAAAAAGCAAAATGCCACAAACAGAAGTAAATGCAAAACAGATATTAGATCAGAAAAAAATTTTCTCGGTAGAACATAGATGGTTCTTAGAGCTCTCTTCTTCTTTCTTTGGGATTCATCAACGAACAATAAATTTTTTAAATGAATTTTATTACTCCCCTCCTAACTTAAAGTTGCTTAATGAACAGCTTAGGGAAATCGCCTTGAACGATATATGGTTTTATAAATCCCACCAAGAAGCAAATAGTGCTTTAAAGATTATAGTTAACTTCTTTAAGGATTTTTTAAATAAAGGATTAGGTTACCAAAATAAAGAACGTGCCCTTAGAACTTTATTGGAATTTATACAACTTTTGTATGAAAACCAGAATGCAGAAATTGATTTCCCTGCACTTATTGCAGAAGCGATTAATGTTTTGGAGAAAACTTTGAAAGACGATGAGGAAATAATTATTCATGCTTCGAGTTTTTTAAAAATTCTTTCTACACCACTTGCTAATGATAAAATTTATTCCACCAAACTGAAATTTTTACTCCGGAAATCCCTTCAAAACAATCTTGATTTTTGGAAGAATAATTTAGACTTCAAAGATTGGTGCGAGAAAGAAAATATAATTTTCGGTAAAGATTACCATATTGCTATTTCTAAAAAAGAAAATAAAATTATCAAGGAAACACAAAAAATATTGAAGACCGCCAAGGAGTGGGGAGATTTAAAAAAAATAATTGATTTTAGGGGTTTTACAGATAAATTGCGTGGTTTTATTATAGAAATCAAGCCAGAGTTAGGAAGAATTTATTTTATATTTTATCTACTTCACCTACCCATTGAGGCTCATCTAAAAGATTTTTTAATTATAGATTTAGCACAAGAATTTAAATCATTTTCCAAAGAAAAATTCATAGAGGTAGATATAGATACTCTTTTAAACAAGACATTTACCCTTTTTAATGAATTAAAATCTAAACATATTGAAAAAATATTAGAATGCATATTAAACTTAGGAGAAAAGATATATCAAACTCAAGACAAATTTAAAATAGATATTTTTATTGATCTTCTAATTAAGTTTGGGTTTATTTATCCTAAAGTTTTGGGAATTGATCAGGAATGGCAAACTCAGGTAGATCGAAATCACTTAAAAAATATCAAAGTATGGCTTGAGCTTATTGAATACTCACCAAAGTCAAGTAGAAAATTAATAGCCGCTTTACTTGTAAATTTAAAGATAGGTGGCATATTTATCCGCGATAATGATCTCTTTCAAAGAGATATTAGTAAACTACTAAATAGTAATTTTGAGCCTTGTTATATTTTAATAAAGCAGCTTGCCTATCTTTTTCCAGTTTATTTTAATAGCATTGGGGCAGAAGGTAAAATTCGGGAAATTACCACTTCTTTAGATAGCTTATCTTACCGTAATGATAGGCTGATCCATTTTTTAAGAAAACAGACACATTCAGAAAGTAATAATACTCATATTGAACTAGTTAAAAGAATTCTCAGTTTTTGGTATGATGGCAATCCCCAGCCTCTTTTAAAATATCTCCCCTTAGATGTTCAGAGTGAATTAAAAGTTTCAGATAAATGGTTTGACCCAGTACATAAAATCATACAAAAACTTTGTGGAAAAATGCAAATTGGGCCGGAAGACTTGCTGGAAAAGAATATCAAAGAAATAGAGCTAATTATTAAGGAAACAAATAAGATAAATGCTTCTGATACAAAACGGGTAATGTACCTTATCGAACTGTATGCTTTGTTAAAACATAAATATACTCTGGACCCAAAAGACATTATTAATGATTTGAAAAAAGCATCCTTTCTTTCTTCTAAAGAAGTTGAGCGTTTAGAAAGACATTTAAAAGAAGAAAGACATACAACTTCGATAAAGCAGATTTTTTCAATGATTTCTCATTTAAAAGAAATTATACTGGATCCTAAGAAGAGCGAAGCTCATGAGGATATCTATTATAAACGCCATATTGCTGCTGGGATTCCTTCCATGTATGGCCAATATTCTGAACCGAAATTTGAATCTCTGGGGTTGATTTTTCGATTAGAAAGATTGGCAGATTTTCTTATTAACAGATTAATTAATCAAATAAATTTGGATTATATGACTATTGATGGTTTTCATCATGCTGCTAAGATACTAGAATTATTTAAAGAAGGATTAAAACTAAATGGTATTTCTAACGAAAATTTCAACTCAAATTTAGCAATGCTTCATTACAGTTTTAAAACATCAACCTTTTCCATGGATCAGTTTGTAAACATTTTTTATTTTCTTACTTTAAATATTAAAGAGATTATAGAAAATTATTATATAAGTCCATTTAATTCATCATTAAAAATAATTATTTCCCAATATATTAAAGAGAAGAAGGAAAAAGAAATTCCTAAAACCAATCAAGACCATATTATCTATAAGAAGTCAGAAGAATTCTATCGAAATGTTATCTCTTCTGCTTTTTTGGTCCAACATTTAGATAATTATATTTCTCGGATATTGGTTACTTTGAGAGCCATGATGGAGAAATTAAAACCTGACGTTATTCATATGCTTCTTAACTATGACCCCAAACTGCTTATTACTTCTTTCCATCAGATAACTCCAAAAGTCGATAATCAAACATTTTTAGGCGCAAAAGCCTATTATCTTAAAAAACTTTATTCCTATAAATTCCCCGTACCCCAAGGTTTTGTTCTTACTACGGAGTGGTTTCGAGATAGAACAGCTATAAGACAGTTTCCTGAAATGTATAAAGCAATATTAGAAATAATAAAAGATAAGGTAATCGAATTAGAAAAAATTACTAAAAAAAAGTACGGAAGCCTGCAAAATCCTTTGTTATTAGCGGTACGTTCGGGAACAGTAATTTCCATGCCAGGCGCTATGGATTCAATTTTGAATATAGGAATGAATGATCAAATCGCCGAAAGTTTAAGCAAACAGCCTGGTTATGGATGGGCAGCATGGGATTCTTATCGAAGATTATTGCAAAATTGGGGAATGGCTCATGGAATTACGCGAGATGAATTTGATAAAATCATAGTAAACTTTAAAGAACTTTACAAAGTAAAAGAAAAGAAAACTTTTAGCAATGAACAAATGAAAGCCATTGCATTATCTTATAAGGATCAGTTGAGTAAATATGGAGTAAAACTTGAAGAACGCCCCTTTGAACAATTAATACAGGCTATTATTTTTGTATTTCAATCCTGGTATAATAAAAGAGCTCAAATCTATAGAAAAAAACTTCAAATCGCCGAAGAATGGGGAACAGCGGTAATAGTGCAAGAAATGGTTTTTGGCAATATTAATTCTGAATCCGGGACTGGGGTGATTTTTACTAAGGTACCTTTCGAAAAAAGTTCTGAAATTGTGTTATATGGTGATTTTAACAGACGGAGTCAGGGAGAAGATATAGTATCCGGATTAGTTCATACTATGCCTGTTTCTGAATTTCAAAATAGAAAATCTCTTCACTTAAGAAGGGATTCTTTAGAGGAACAATTCCCTAAGATTTACCAAGAACTGCTCAGATTAGCTAAGGAATTAGTTTATAAAAGAGGATATGAACATCAAGAGATTGAATTTACTTTTAAATCAAAGAACAAAAAAGATCTATATATCTTACAAACCAGAAATTATAATTTACAAAATAAAGAGACGATACCAGTTTTTGCGGATCCGGCAATACACACAAGTTTAGTCGGTGCAGGCATTGGAATTGGGAGAGGGGCAATGAATGGAATTGTTGCTTTTGATATGGAAGATTTAAAAATGCTTTCGAAAAAATATCCTCAAAATAATAAAATATTAATTCGGCCGGATACAGTTCCTGATGATATTGCTATGATTTTTAAATGTGAAGGATTACTTACCGCCCGAGGGGGAGTTACTTCTCATGCAGCAGTTACAGCCGCTCAATTAGGAAAGACCTGTATAGTGAATTGCAGACAATTAATAGTAATGGAAAAGGAAAAAAAGTGTGTTATTAACAAAGCGGAATTTCGAGCAGGTGATGAAATCGCTATAGATGCTCATCTGGGGAATATTTACAAAGGCAATTATCCTATCAGTTCAGAACAGATAAATTTGTTCTAAAGGAAAATTTTTTGACATAGACGTTAACTAGAGATAGTATATTGGTTAACAATGATTAATCAAGAAATCGGAGGATTCAAGAGTGTCAAAAATGAATATTCGTCAGATGACTTTAATCTCTTTGTTTGCTGCCTTAACTGCAGTAGGAGGATTTATTTCGATTCCCCTTTATCCCGTCCCCCTTACTTTGCAGACTTTATTTACCCTTCTTGCTGCTATGATCCTGGGTAGTGTTATGGGAGCGTCAAGTCAGATAATATATGTATTGCTGGGCGTGATAGGTCTACCAGTTTTTGCCGGTTTTAAAGCCGGAATAGGTATTTTATTTGGACCAACCGGCGGATTTTTATTGGGATTTATAATTTCCGCTTATATTATTGGGAAGATAGTAGAATTAAAAAAAGAAAAGAATATTTTTTATTATTTTCTGGCAGGTATAATAGGAACTATAATTTTATATATTATAGGCATAACCCAACTATCTTTGGTCACAGGGATAGGAATAAAAAAAGCGATAACAGTCGGTATGCTGCCTTTTTTACCCGGAGATATTTTAAAAATACTTGCCGCCTCTTTTATAGCGCGTAAATTTAAAATGATTACGCCTTAGGACAAATAAATGTTATATATGAATGTTTGGTTCGGAGATATTTATTCTTTTAATCTGGTATGCATTCCTAAAAAATCATTTTTAAATTAATTTTTAGAAGCTTAATTTAATAATTCAAGAATACCGGATATGGAAATTGCACCATAGAGTAAAAGTAAACCCATCACCAGATTGAATGGCTTCCTGTACCTTGATAGGAATTTTTTAAAAAGTGCTCCGAATAAAGCCCACAATGAAACAGAAATTAGTATAAGAGATGATAGGAAGATGGTGAATAAAAACAAAATCATGTTTGATTTATAATAAGGAACAATAAAATTAGAACTGACTGTAATGGCATAAAGTAGTAATTTTGGATTAATGAACTGCAATGATAAACCGGTGAAAAATGAATTTATCCTTTCATCAGCTTTCTCTTCTGATGGATCCTTACTTTTTATAATTAATATTGCGAGAAAAGTCATGTAGGCTGCACCCAGAATACCCATAAAAGGTCTAATCTTCGGAATAATATTGAAAAGTAGAAGGTTGAAATAATTACTGATAAACATGATGATGAAAAAACCGGCAAAGATACCCAATAAAAACTTAAAAGTCTTTCTGTAACCAAATTTATTAGCATTTACCATGGATAAAACGACATTTGGGCCGGGTGTAAATGATACGACTAAGACATAAGAGAGAAATGCGGTAAGATTAAACACGTATGACCTCCCCAATAATTTTAAAAGAAAAAATCCACATTGTTTTAATTCTAATATACAATGGTTTCTATTGCAAGATGCTAAAAATATTTTAACAATTCAACCCAATTGTTGAGAATGTCATACCACTTTATTTCGTCTCTTTTCTTATAACTTTCTTACCTTTCTTTTCTTTCGAAGAAGAATGATTATTTATAAAAATTAATCCAAATAAATTAGTAGCCTCGACTAATTGATTATGATATAATTCAATTGTGGTTTTCGGGGCGTAGCGCAGTTTGGAAGCGCGCTTGGTTCGGGATCAAGAGGTCGGAGGTTCAAATCCTCTCGCCCCGACCATTTAAAAAATTTAAGAACAGGGAATCGATAAATTTATTTCTGGAAAAAGATATTGGTAAAGTCCGTTTAATTTAATTTTAAAAGAAATTCCGTGTTCTTTTACAGACCGAAACAAGCATTAACATTACCGGGACTTCAATTAAAACTCCTACTACTGTTGCCAAAGCAGCACCAGAAGATATACCAAAAACCATTATTGCAGTTGCAATAGCTACCTCAAAATGATTACTTGCTCCAATTAGTGCAGAAGGGGCAGCGTCTTCATAATTAAGTTTCAATAGTTTTGCTAATCCGTAGGTGAGAAAAAAGATAAGGTTAGTTTGGATAAAAAGTGGAATAGCTATCCATAGTATGGTTAGAGGTTTGGTTAAAATAATCTCACCTTTAAAGGAAAAAAGTAGGATTAGAGTAAATAATAGAGCAACAATAGATACCGGGGTAAGTAAATGTAAAAAATTCTCTTTAAACCATTTTTCGCCCTTTGCCTTTATTATCCATTTTCTGGAAAAATAACCTGCCACCAAGGGTAGGGCAACATAAATGCTTATTGAAAGCAATAGTGCTTGCCAGGGGACAGGTAATCTTCCCACGCCAAGCAGAAACCCGCCAAGTGGTCCATATAAAAGGAGCATAGTTAGAGAATTTATTGCTACCATAACCAGTGTATGCCCTGCATTACCTTTTGCCAGGAAACCCCAGACCAAGACCATTGCTGTACATGGAGCAATACCCAATAAAATATTTCCTGCAAGAAAACTTCTCCACAGAGGTATTTGAAGCATCTTCAGGCTATTATCTAAAACTACAGTTCCTGCTCCATGAATTGTTCCTACTGCCCAATCTGCTCCAGGTGGAAGTTTTACTAAATCCATTGCCTCACTCCCAATAAAATTTTTAAAAAGAAAACCTAAAAAAAAGATAGATATGGCATACATAGTAAAAGGTTTTATTGCCCAATTAGCGAATAAAGTCAGTCCAACCGGCTTAATAGATTTTCCTGCCTTTAACACTTCTCCGAAGTCAATCTTTACCATAATCGGATACATCATAAAAAATAGACAAACTGCAATCGGGATAGAAACTACTGGTGCTTCACCAATATAAATTGCTAATCCGTCAAGATATTTTGCTACTCCGGGAATAACCTTGCCAAAAATAATACCGATAACAATACATAACAAGACCCATACCGTTAGATATTTTTCAAAAATATTTAAACCGCCATTTTTTTCTTTAACCATAGTTAATCTTCTTTCAAATATTCCAAATCAAATACATTCCACCTAAAATAATTAGAACACCACATATTTTTTTAACTATTCCCACCCCCTGAGAACTCTCGTTCCAGTTGAGATAATTTTGAATAATTTCGGTAAAAGTTCCGGCAAAAATTATAACCGAACAATGACCAATACCATAAAAAATCAGGAGTAAAACTCCGTAGTAAAGTCGTGTTGTTGATACTGTAAATACTATACCCAACATCGGTGCCATATAGGCAAAAGTACAGGGACCAATCGCAATACCAAAAATAAGGCCTAATCCAAAAGCAGCCAATATTCCTTTTTTCTGAAAAGACGGTCGATTTGTTTTTCCCAGGAAAGGTAATTGGATGACTTCTAAAAGATGAAGGCCTATAATGAAAAAAATGATTGCCACTATATAGTTTCCATAAGAGCCGATGTCCCCCAGCATGCGACCTAAAAGTCCGGTGATAAGTCCGATAACGGTAATCGTTGCTAAAATACCCAGAGAAAAAGAGGTTGCCAGCCAGAAAGCTCTTTTGGATGACGTCTTACCCTGCTCTCCGATAAAAGCTACAATTAAAGGAATACTGGCTAAATGGCAAGGACTTAATAATATGCTTAACATTCCCCATAAGAGAGAAGCGGTTAGCGCAATAATAAGGTTTGATTGCATTGAATTAGAAAGCCATTCAAAAATAGTGAGTATCATTAATTGACTCCTTGTGTTTTAAGAACTTTAATTAATTCATATTTGGCAAAAAATCCTAGATGTCTAAAATATTCATTTCCATCTTTATCAAGAAAGACCTGAGTTGGGATTGCTCTAATACTAAATTCCTTAATATAAGGCTTGCCGTCTGGAGTCTTCACATCGTGAAAAATAACTTTTACCTGTCCTTTGTATTCTTCTTCAATTTCTTTCATAATTGGCTGCATCTTATCGCAAGGGATACAGCCAACCGACCCAAGCTCTACAAAAGTCACTTTAATTTCATCGGTCGTTGTATCTTCTTGAGATAAAGTAGCTTCAGTATTATCAGATCCCTTTTTAAAACCAAAGACTATAGCTAAAAGTACTAAAAAAATTATAATATAAATATATTTTTTCTTGTTTTGCATTAATTTATCTCTACCTTATTTTTTTCATTTCTTACTATTAATTATTGGTCTCTTTTTGCCAATGATTTCTTATAATTTCTTTATCTTTACAGGCATTATATTCTATTTGGAGAGTCGTATGATTAATTCCGAATTTATTAGATAATGTAGAATTTATATCACTCCGTATTTTTTCAACTTTGCTTAAATTTATATCTTGTTTAATATCTACATGGCCTTCAAAAAGAAATTCCTTGTCATTTGTTTGCCATATATGAACATGATGTAAATTATCTACTTCGGGAATTTTTTCTATTACTTCTTTAATCTCTAAAATATTGATCTGATCGGGTGTCTTTTCCATTAATATATCTATACTCTTTTTTAAAATATCAAATCCCTCTTTTAGGATATAAGCGCCTATAATAAAAGTTAAAATAGGATCGATTATATTTATATTAAAATAATATATTAGTATTCCACCAATGATTACCCCTAAAGAAGAAAGAGAATCTGAAAATAGATGTATATAAGCAGATCTAATATTCATATTGTCTTTTGAGCCAGGTTTTAATAGGAATACAGAAATTGTATTTGCAGCCAGCCCAACCAGAGCAACAGTAATCATAATTTTACTTTCTATATTCTGAGGATGTTGTATCCTTAAGTAAGCTTCTTTAAATAGAAAAAAAGAAATGATGATAAGAAAAGAGGAATTAAATAGGGCAGCTAAAATTTCTACTCTTTTGTAACCAAAAGTATTTTTTAAAGTATTTTCTCTTTTGCTTAATCTTATGGCAATAAAACATACAATGACAGATATTCCATCACTAAAATTATGAAGTGAATCTGATAAAAGAGAAAGACTTCCAGATAATAAACCTCCTACTAACTCTACCAAAGTAATTATAAAATTTAGTACCATTATAATGATTAAATTTTTTTCTTTAAAATAATTATGGATATGATCAGAGCTCATCACATCTCCTCTATATTTTTTATTTAGTTTTCTCTTCAATCCACTTAGCAATTTCTGGTTTACTAGGTATTTTTCCTGCCACTTTTACCTCTCCGTCAATAACTAAGGCAGGGGTTACCATAACTCCGTAATCAATCATTTTGTTGATATCTGTTACTTTAATAATTTCTGCAGACACGCCAAATTCGTTGATAGCTTCTTCTGCGAGCTGATTTAATTTTTTACATTTGGGACAGCCGGTTCCTAAAATTTCAATTTTCATACTAAATCCCTCCTATCTCTTTATTTTATATATATTTTTAAAAAATATTGCCAAAAAGCATTCCGCTAATTGCTGCCATAATTACTACCAAAGAGACAAATACCAAAGTTTTTTTTGTTCCCATAATGCTTCTAATAACTAACATATTTGGCAGGCTTAAAGCTGGACCAGCCAGTAAAAGAGCTAACGCCGGGCCTTTCCCCATACCCGCTCCTAACAATCCCTGCAAAATAGGAATTTCGGTAAGTGTAGCAAAGTACATTAAAGCTCCAACTACCGAGGCAAATAAGTTCGACCATATGCTATTTCCCCCAACTAAATTTTCAATCCATATTTTTGGTATTAATGCTTCGCTGCCTGGCCTGCCTAATAAAAAACCGGCTACTAAAACTCCTCCCAGTAAAAGAGGCAATATCTGCTCAGCAAAACCCCAACTCGATTTTACCCATTGAATTCGTTCTTCCTTTTTAAACCACTTAATAACTATCCAGGACAAAATAATTAAAAGAATACCGGTGATAAACCATTTAAAATTATAAATTGTTTGCCAAATTTTAAATGATTCATCTTTTCCCCAATTAGCAAAAATTAATATCCCTATCATAGTTGCAAAATAAAATGTTGTCTGCCATAAAGGCTTATCCTCTTGCTCCACTTTTCCCAAAGTTAAATTTTTATTGGCATTTAGATTTTTCTTTTTCTCATCCTCAATAAAAATAAAATGCATGGATAGTCCGATAATTACGGAAAAAATAATAGCACCAATGGCACGGGCTAAGCCTAACTCAAAACCTAAAACACGGGCAGTTAAGATAATTGCCAATACATTGATGGCCGGTCCGGAATAAAGAAAGGCAGTTGCTGGTCCTATGCCTGCACCGCGTTTATAAATTCCAGCAAAGAGCGGTAAAACCGTACAGGAACAAACTGCCAAGATTGTGCCAGAAACAGAGGCGACAGTATAACTTAAAAATTTATTTGCGCCTGCTCCAAAGTATTTTATTACATTTTCTTGACTAATAAAATTAGCAATTGCCCCGGCAATAAAAAAAGCGGGAATCAAACACAATAATACGTGTTGGCGGGCATAATCCTGTGCCATTAATAGAGATTCTAATATTACCTGCGGCATTCCGTAATTGCTAAATGGTATAAAATAAAAGAATATGAATACGGCGACTATAATGAAAATTTTTGTTTTTTCTTTCATTGCTTTTTCTTAATACTCCTTTTAGAGGTATATGAATAAATTATCATATAAACATATTATTGTCAATATATTATATATAAAAACCAAAAAATTTTATTAAAAAAGAAGGATTTCTATTATTTTTGCAGTAAAGATAAAATAAGATGTGGATTAATCAACTTAATAAGAGTTTATTTTGCTGAACGGAATATTAAATAGATAAAAATAGTAAAAGAAAGAAAGGTGTTGAGATCGATGAATGAAGATAAAAAATTAATTACATATTGTGGATTCTATTGCGGAGATTGTATTAATTATAAAGGGGAGATTGCAGATTTAGCCAGAGATTTGAGGAAAAAATTAAGACAAGAAAAGTTTGATCGAGTTTCTAAAGGATTATCTAAATACTTTAAGGAATTTAAAGATTATGAAAAGTGTTATGCGACTTTAGGGGCTATGGTTAGATTACGCTGTAGCAGAGTTTGTAGAGACGGAGGCGGACCTCCGTTTTGCAATATCAGAAAATGTTGCGAAAAAAAGAATATTCAGAGCTGCTGGGAATGTGAAGAATTTGAAACTTGTACCAAATTAGATTTTCTAAAACCCATTCATGAAGATGCCCATCTAAAAAATCTAAGGAAAATTAAAAAACAAGGAGCCGAGAAATTTCTTTCCGGGAAGAGATATTAGTAAAATAATTAGTTTTAAAATCTTTGCGGGTTAAAAGCTCTACGGTTGTGTTGCAGCTTATCATATCTGCAAAACGTTGTACGAAAGAGCGAGCCAAGACCAAGATAAGGAGAAATTAATATGAAACAATGGTATGAATCTTTATTTGAGAATTATGGCAAAAAATATGATAATGAAAACTTTACACAAGGCACAATTGGTGAGTGTGATTTCATCGAAAAAGAAATTGATTTTAATAAGTCGTTAAAAATAATTGATATAGGATGTGGTACCGGTAGACATTCGATGGAATTAGCAAAAAGGGGTTACAAGGTTACAGGAATTGATTTGTCAGAATCACAATTGGAACGAGCAAAAGAAAAAGCAAAAGCTCAAAACCTACAAATAGATTTTCAGAAACATGATGCAAGGAATTTACCATTTAAGAATGAATTTGATTTAGCAATAATGCTTTGTGAAGGAGCATTTCCATTGATGGAAACAGATGAAATGAATTATGAAATATTAAAAAATGTTGCAAAGTCATTAAAGGATTCTGGCAAGCTGATTTTTACAACACTAAATGGATTATTTCCACTATATCATTCAGTTGAAGAATATTGCACATCAACAACAGAAGAAGGGAATGCGACCTATAGAAGTAATACTTTTGATTTAATGACTTTCCGAGATCACAATATTACCACAGTAGAAGATGATTTTGGGAATAAGAAGGAATTGGAATGTAATGAAAGATATTATGTACCATCTGAAATTACCTGGTTATTAAAAACATTAGGCTTTAAAAAGATTGACATTTATGGAGCAAAACTCGGAGCCTTTTCAAGGAATGATAAACTTACGACCGAAGGTTTTGAAATGTTGGTTATTGCTGAAAAATAATGGCTCGCTCCATCGCGCGAAATACGATTAATAAACAATACTAACATCAGGAGGAATAGAGCAATGATGAAAATAGTTGTTGTCTATAAATCAATATCAGGTTTTACTAAAAAATATGCGGAGTGGATTGCAGAAGAATTAAAAGCCGACTTATTAAGGCTAGAAAAAATTGATATTGATATACTGCTTAAATATGACATGATTATTTATGGTGGAAGCTTACATGCGGTTGGAATAAGTGGGGTAAATATTGTAAAAAACAACCTCAATAAATTAAGAGATAAGAATGTTATCATCTTTACAACCGGAGCATCACTACCAAAAGAATGTACAGTATCTGAGGTAAGGGATAGTAATTTTTCAGTAGAGCAACAAAAACAAATACAATTTTATTATTTTCGCGGAGGATTTGATTTTAATAAATTGAACTTAATAAATAAAATATTAATGACTCTAATGAAGTGGAAAATAAAATTAAAACGAGATAAAGCGCCAGATGAAAAAGGGATGTTAGCGGCATACTCTAAACCAATGGACTTTACCAAGAGAGAAAATATAAAAGAATTGTTAGAATTTGTTCGTTCACTAATGTGAGAAATAATGTGCGATTTCATCTAACGGCAGATAAAAGGGAATCAAAGATTTCCCCAAATTGCCTTCGCTAAAACTTCGTATATGCTGGAAACATTAGGCGAAATTGCCAAGCCCGCTTTTAAGAAGGAAGATTTATATAAAAGGATATGATAAGATTATGGCAACACTGTGGCAACCAGTAAAAGAAAGAACATAAAGAGGTATAAAAATGCAATATGAGAACATCCTTAAAAAACTAAAGGTATTATCTAATCCCAAGGCAGTAGAGGGCATGGCGCGGTTTGGTATTAGTCCAGTAAATACTTACGGAGTTTCTATTCCAAATCTAAGGAAAATAGCAAAAGAAATTGGAAGGGATCACTCTCTTGCTCAACAACTTTGGAATTCAGGTATTCACGAAGCGCGCATACTAGCGAGTATGATTGACGAACCGAATCAGGTAACAAAAAAACAAATGGATGCGTGGATAAGGGATTTTGACTCATGGGACGTGTGCGATCAGTGTTGCATGAATTTATTTGATAAAACACCCATGGCATGGGAGAAGGCAATAGAGTGGACGAATCGCGAAAAAGAATTTGAAAAGCGCGCTGGCTTTGCCTTGATGGCGTGCCTGGCATGGCACGACAAGGAATCGCTGGACAAAAAGTTTTTAGTCTTACTGCCAGCGATAAAACGGGAGGCGGATGACGATAGAAACTATGTTAAAAAGGCGGTCAATTGGGCGTTAAGGAATATTGGAAAACGGAATTTAAATTTAAACAAGAAGGCAATCGAAGCTGCAAAAGAGATTCAAAAAATGGATTCAAGAAGTGCAAAGTGGATTGCTTCTGATGCAATCCGAGAGTTAATGAGTGAAGCAGTTCAAGAAAGATTGCAAAAAAGATGTAGATAGAGAATACAGCGGGGTTCGGAACTCTGCCTTGCTTCGTTCTTTGCCTTGCCTTCGGCAACTTCTCATATCCGCAAAACGTTAGATGAAATATTTAATTGTTATTTGGGATTTGCGTTAAAACATTTGAAGATCTGATTTAATAAGCCAAATCCCTTCTACTTTTTTCTATCAACTGTCTGCTTAAGGTTTTTTCTACTTTATATTTCCCCTGCATAGAGTAAAATAAGGAGAATAAGTTATTTTCACATTAATATTACCACTAATTTAATACAAATAGCTAAAAACTTTTATATAAAAAGAGGATTTTTGCTTATTTTGTAGAATAAAGAATTATAACTATTTCGTTAGATTATTTTTACTATCAATTATATGTTACATCAATTCCGATGATAAAAAGTTACAGAGCAATGAATTAAAAAGTAAAAAGGAGCAAAGAGGTTGTGAAAAAGATTTATAGAATTATGTTTGGTAGTTTAATTTGTCTTGCTTTAATAATGTCAAGTAGCGCTAGTATGATAGGGTTTGCTCAACAGCAAGATACTTCTGAAATAAGCATTGAGGGCATCTGGGAGGGCAAGTTAAAAGTTCCTGGAACAGAACTTAGAATTGTTTTTAATATTTCTAAGAATCAGGATGGAGCTCTGACTGCAACTTTAGATAGTCCTGACCAGGGAGTAACTGACATCCCGATAGAAGAAGTTATTTTTAAAGATAACACTTTACACCTGGAAGTAAAATCTGCGGGAGGCATTTTTGAAGGGAAAGTCAATCAAGATTTTTCAGTTATTGAGGGCGAGTGGAAACAGTCTGGGCAGGCTTTACCCCTTACAGTAAAGCGGGTTGATAAAGCAGTGGAAATACTTAGACCTCAGGAGCCAAAAAAACCTTATCCTTATATTGAAGAAGAAGTAGTATATGAAAATAAGGAAGCAGAGATTACACTTGCAGGAACTTTGACCTTACCACCTGGGAAGAGTTCTTTCCCGGCAGTTTTATTAATTACCGGTTCCGGACCGCAGGACCGTGATGAAACTATATACGGTCATCATCCTTTTTTGGTATTAGCAGATTATCTGACTTGTCAGGGTATTGCAGTCCTTAGGGTAGATGATCGGGGAGTAGGAGAATCTACCGGAGATTTTTCTCAGGCTACCAGTGAAGATTTTGCTTCTGATGTGTTAGCAGGTATAGAATATCTTAAAACCTGTAAAGAAATAGACGCCAAGAAGATAGGTCTTATCGGTCATAGTGAAGGTGGTTTAATTGCTCCCATGGTGGCGATAAAATCGTCGGATGTAGCCTTTATTGTATTAATGGCGGGGACAGGATTACCTGGAGAAGAAATTCTATATTTGCAGGGGGCTTTAATTTCCAGGGCAATGGGGGTCAACGAAGAAGATATTATTAAGAATCGTCAGTTTAATGAAAAGATATTTTCAGTAATAAAAGAGGAAAAAGATAAAAAAAATGCTGAAGAACGACTTCGACAGATGTTTATGGAAGATTGGGAAAAAGTGAGCGATGAGGAAAAAGAAAAAATAGGTGACCCGGAAGTGTATCTTAATGCTCAGCTTCAGAGCTTATTATCTCCCTGGCTTAAGTTTTTTCTAACTTATGATCCTAAACCAACTTTAAGTAAAGTAAAATGTCCGGTACTGGCTATAAATGGGGAGAAGGATTTACAAGTTCCCCCCAAAGAGAATCTGAGTGCTATCGAAGAAGCCCTCGTTGCCGGTGGTAACAAAAACTTTACCGTCAAAGAATTACCCGGCCTTAATCATCTTTTTCAGACTGCACAAACCGGAGTGCCCTCAGAATATGCAAAGATTGAAGAAACAATTTCCCCGGTGGCTTTTAAAATAGTAGGTGATTGGATTTTAGAACAAACTAAAATAAAATAAGATAAATAAAAGGGCGAATTATTTTGTTTTATATTATTGCCAAATTTATTTTTTTAATCATTTTTAAATTATTCTTTAGGCTAAAAGTAACCGGTCAAGAAAATATACCCCAGAATGGCCCGTTTATTATTGTTGCCAATCATTCGAGTTTATTGGACCCGATTATTCTGGGAATATCTATTAAACCTAAAATTATTTTTGTAGCTGCTGCCTATCTTTTTGAAATAGGTTGGCTTGGTTATTTATTGCGGAAGGCTAATTCTATCCCGGTTCAAAGAGAAAATGATATTAAGGCTATAAAGCAATCATTGAAAATATTGAGGCAAGGCGGAGTTTTGGGAATTTTCCCCGAAGGGGGCATTGATCGCCAAAAGAATAACTTACCTATCAGAGCCGGAGCTGCCTATCTGGCTACCAAGGCAGGAGCTCCCATTGTACCCGTAAAAATTAAAGGAGCAGATAAAGTTTTGCCGAGAGGAGCAAAATTTATCAGAAGTTTAAGCAAAATTGAAGTGGAAATTAAGAAACCGATTTACTGTTCAAGGCAGACTCATAAGGATAAAGAAATTATTAAAAGGATTGTAGAATCTTATATAAAAGAGATATATTAAAACGGAGTTAAAAAAATATGGTTCTAAGAGTATTAATAATGATTTTTTTTATTATTGTTGCTATTGGAGATGTTTTTGCCGTAAAGTATGACAAGACAAAATTAAGATATTTTACTAAAACATTATTGGTTCCTTTGCTTACTCTTCTTTATATAATAAGTGTGGCTAACCTGAATGGGGTGATTTTATCTGCTTTAATTTGTTGCTTTTTGGGAGATTTTTTCTTATTGTGGTCTCAAAAAAAGACTTTTTTTATAGCAGGGTTACTATCTTTTCTTATGGGACATATTTTTTACACTATAGCCTTTTTGCAAACTACTTCTTTTTTATCCGGTATTCCTAAATGGTTTTATTTTTCTTTGCTCCCCTATATCTGGTATGGAATATTTATTCTAAAAAAACTCAATCCTTATCTTTACTCTATGAAGGTACCGGTGATTGTTTATCTAAATGTTATTCTTATAATGAGTTTTGCCAGTTTTAGCCGGATTTGGGCATTGAAGGGGTTATCATTTTGGCTACCTTTTATAGGTTCAATTTTATTTATAGTTTCTGATTCACTATTGGCTTTTCGCAATTTTAAAGTTAAGTTATCAAGAGGTTGGGTATCTATAATGATAACCTATATCCTCGCTCAATTGCTAATTATTTTTGGTTTTTTATGTGTATGAAGATTAAAAAAGTAAAAACGAAAGATTGTTATCATTTATTGTTAAAAATTAAGATTTTACATATATTTTTTCAAAATAAAAAGGAATTTCTTCTTTTTTGTCGAATTCCTTTATTAAGGGAGGGAAAATTATGTCAAAACATATTGGAATAGTTGGATGTAGTGCAGAAGGTGCAGCTCTATGTTATCGAACAATCTGTAAAGAAGGAACAAGTTTATTGGGAAGACATGCTCATCCGGAGGTTACTATGCACACTTTCCCCTTAAGTGAATATATGCGGTATATCGAAAAGGGAGATTGGGAAGGAGTGGCAGATTTAATGTTATCTTCGGTATCTAAGTTGGCAAAAGTGGGAGCAGATTTTGCTATATGCCCTGATAACACCATACACCAGGCATTCGATTTGGTGGTCAAAGAATCACGAATTCCCTGGCTTCACATTGCACAGGAAGTTGCCGCTGAAGCAAAACAAAAAGATTATAAATGCTTGGGGATTTTAGGCACACGATATTTAATGGAGGGCCCGGTCTATCCTGACAAGATTACTGCGGTTGGCATTAAATATATGATACCCGAAGTAAAAGACAGAGAGAAAATCAATAAGATAATTTTTGAGGAATTAGTTAATGCTTGTTTTACTTCAGAAGCGCTTACTTATTTTCAGGGAGTCATCGATGAATTAAAAAATAAAGGGTGTGACGCGGTTGTTCTTGGTTGTACTGAAATACCGCTATTAGTAACTCAAGAGAATTCATCTCTACCTATACTTGATTCTACCAGACTCCTGGCAAGAGCAGCTTTAAAAGAAGCAACAAGATAGAATCTTTATTAAGGAGGAAAATAAGATAGATGAATAAAATTAATTTAAAAGAAAAAATAGAAGTTTTGAATATGCACAGAATTGCCTTTGCGGTAGTTTTATTTATCTTATTAATTGTGATAGCCAGTATTCTTTTATTAATCTGGTGGCCGGCAAAACCATCATTAGCAGAAATAACTAATTCCTGGGTCGCTTTAATAATAGTGTATCTGGTTCTTAGTATATTATTATTTGATAAGCCCATTTATAAGTTCTTTGAAGAATTTATTACTGCTAAAAAATTAGGGCAACACGATTCTCAACAGTCAAGACAAGAACAATTTCTCGGTTTAGTTTCAGACATTAACATTGGCGATTTAACCCATTATTACGATTCCAGGCAGGACAATATATTAAATAAAGAAATTCAAGATGCAGACTCCGCCCTTTTAAGAGAAGAAGAGATGGCTAAACATATTCGAAAATTGCAAAAGGAAAACATTAGATGGCGATTTCTCTATGCTGATACCTATCTGGTCTTATACGCAAAATATGTTTTATTCTGGCTTCATAAATCCAAATTGGTAAACCGAGAAGAATTTGATAACATATGGCAGTCTAAAATATCTGACCCCGAAGAACGGGAGGCCATACTAGACGCCCTCCTTGATTTAGAATTTATTCGGCGGGAAGAGGAAGGGGATACTTTTTCTATTACTGAATTAGGCTCAGCTTATGTAAATTATCTGAAAGAAATGGATAAACAAATAAGCTATTAAGAATAACGGTTATTGCGAACTGGTTTTTAAGATTGAAAAATTAACGGAATCAATTATAAGATAAAATTTTTTTAGGATTATCAAAGGGGGTGTTTTGGTGAGAGTTTCAATGGGGGTAATAACTAAAGATTTTAATTCTTTAGAGCCCATAGATGAATTTTTAGAAAATGCTTCAAAACATAATCATAAAATTTACAGTGTAATAATTGTGTATTCCCATGGCTGTGATTTTCGATTGGTAGAAAGTTTAGAAAAAAAAGTCAAAGTCTTTTTGATAAAAATAAATGATGCTCCGGAGATTAAGCGCCAACTAACAAAGATGGGATTATCTACAGAAAATATAGAAATTTTACTCAATTGCCCCACCTTAAAAAAATATGGAAAAGTGCCTTATGGTTTGAATAGAAATTATGCCTTAATCAAGGCTTTGTTGAGCGGTTCAGAAGCATTAATTTTTGTAGATACTGATGTCTATCCCAGAGTATTGGTAAAAGAAGACGATGAAGTGAAAGAAAAAGAGATAGATTTTATCGAAAGACATTTAGAATATCTAAGGAAAGAAGAAGTTATTATTACCACCAGTGATTACTCCGGCTATTACATTATTCCACCCATGAGCTTTACCGGAATGAAGGAACTATTTATTGGCTTACAAAAAGAAGATGCTTTTGAATTTTTAAGAAATTTCGACGAACATAATTGCCTGAGTTTAGATAATGATAAAAAGCGAAAAATATTTGAAACAGATAAGATATTAGGAGGAAATGTAGCTATTAAATTAAGCGCCTTAAAAGAATTACCTCCATTTTTTTCTACAGTGTATAATGTAAATGGTGAGTATGTTCTATCTCGCGGAGAGGATACCCTCCTGGGAATTAAATTAAAAAAGAGCGATAAAAAATGTATCGATATAGATACCAAAATATTTCATAATACCTTTGGGAATTACCCCGAGGTACCGGATATAAAAAAAGATAAATCCATAAAAGATAGATTTTATTGTACCTGTCTGGGCTGGATTGGACGGAATCCTTTTCTTAATTGGCTAAAAGGTGAGGATGTAGAAGAGGTAAAAAATAGACAGAAGAAAAATATAATTATCGGCTCCAAAGCCGTGTCCTCCTATTTTAATGATGAGAGATTTTTAATCTTACCCGAAGCCTTGGAAATATCTTACCAGAATTTAGAACGGGTAATTAGTGAATACAAAAATACTATGAGGGCCTGGAATGATTTTATCAAAAAATTAGAGAAATGGGGAGGGTAAAAAATGAAAATATTAATAATAAACCATTTCCCCCTGGAGGGTTCGGGGAGTGGGGTTTACACTAAAAATTTAGCAAAAGAGCTAACCGAAATTGGGCACAGGGTTAAAGTTATATTTCCGGAAAATCGAAAAGTATCCCCGGAAATTTTTGAAACAAGGCCGATAATGTTTAGGGGCGATGATAACAGCAAAGATTATGAAGTTAATTTTAATTTTCCCTGTTTTACCAGCCATCCCCGGAGCAATACTACTTTTTATCAATTAGACAAAAAGCAGATGAGAGACTATATTGATATAATGGTTAAGGTTACCAAAGAAGAGGCAGATAAATTTAAACCTGATATTATCCACGCCCAACATCTCTGGATTACCCCTTATGCTGCCCAAAAGACCGGTATTCCTTATGTAGTAACGGTGCACGGTACAGACCTGAAAGGATTTAAACAAGATAAAAGATATCATACTTACGCCTTAAAGGGTGCTCAAAATGCTCGAAAAGTCATTACTATATCAAAACAGGTAGACAGAGAAACCAAAGAGCTATACCATATAGGGGATAAGAAAAGAAAAATTGTCTATAATGGATATGATACCAAGCTTTTCAAAGTAAACAATATTTCCCGAAAGGAAGCCTTAGAGAGGTTTGGTATAAATGAAATACCGGATTATATTGTTTCTTTTGCCGGGAAATTAGCGCATTTCAAAGGGGTAGACATATTATTAAAAGCTGCTAAAATATATGAAAACCAGATGAAAGAAAAAGTTACGACCTTAATTGCCGGTAATGGGGCATTGTATGAAGAGTTAAAAAAACTTAGAGATTTTTTAAAGTTAAAAAGAACTTTTTTCTTAGGTCATGTAAATCAGGAACAGCTTGTTGATCTATACAATATTGCCGATGTAAGCACTGTGCCTTCTCGAAGTGAACCCTTTGGACTGGTAGCTATTGAGGCACTGGCTTGTGGGACTCCGGTAGTAGCTACCAATCAGGGAGGACTTCCTGATTTTATCAATGATGATATTGGCGTCCTGGTCGATGTGGATGATGATATTGCTCTGGCTGAAGCTATAATTAACGAGTTGGTAAGACCTGATAAAAAAATTAGAAGAGAACGGGCACACGAATATGCGGTTAATAATTTTTCCTGGGAAAATACCATCAAGGAAGTAGAAAAAATATATAAGGAAGTAATATTTTAACCAAGTAAAGATAATTTTAGGAAAAATTATTTACACAAAGGAGAAGGAGAAAGAAAATTATGCGAACTGTAGTAGTTATCCCTACTTATTGGGGGAGGAAAAAAGAGATTGGTTTTAAAGAAGGGGATATTGTCTATGACCATGCAACTCCCATTGATGGAGAAGAGAATCTGAGTCGGATTCTGGAGAGCATGAAGATATTAAACAAGAAAGATTTTAAATTAGTTATATTAATTTGCTCAACCCATATGGAAATAGAACACCAAGCAGAAGGAAAAGTAAGAAAGATAGTTCAAGGCGTAAAATTAGATGTAGAAACCTATTTATTCACTCGAAAGACTTTAAGAAAGATTAAGAGATTTAGCAGAAATTCTGAAATAAAAGAGAACATGCTTTCCTTGCTAAGCTTGCAGGGTTATGCTAATGTCAGGAATATGTGTCTGTTTGCATCTCATATACTTAATGCTGATATTACTGTTCTAATCGATGATGATGAAATTATTGAAAATCCTGACTTTATGGATATAGCCAGAGAATTTATCGGGAAAAGAGTATATGGTGAAACTGTATATGCCATAGCTGGTTATTATATAAATAAGTATGGAAATTATTATGATGATGTCAGCATGGAGCCCTGGATGACTTATTGGAATAGATTCGGTAGCAAATCCAAAGCCTTTGATAAAATAATCGGCTGCGGTCCCCGACTCAAACAATCTCCCTTTGCTTTTGGCGGAGCCATGGTAATTCATAAAAATTTATACCAGATAGTACCTTTTGACCCCAATATTCCCAGAGGAGAAGATATCGATTATCTAATCAATGCGAAAATGTTTGGTTTTAGTTTCTTTCTGGATAATAAATTGAGCATAAAACATTTGCCTCCCAAAAACACCCATCCTACCTGGAAGAGAACCAGGGAGGATATTTATAGATTTATTTACGAAAAATCTAAAATTGATTCTCAATATGAAGTAAGTAACATGCGGATGGTAACGGCCGATGATTTCTCTCCTTACCCGGGAGAGTTTTTAAAAGATGATCTTGAAGATAAAATCTTCAAGACTAATTTACTACTTGCCATGGAAAATCTGGCCAACAAGGAAGTAGATGCTTGTAGAGAATCCATAAAAAATATATATTTAAGCATTTATGAGGCAATACCAAAAAAGGATCCCTTTACCGCTTACAGGAATATACAGAAGTATTGGGAGAAATTAGTAGATTTTACCCTGGAGAATAAAAAAGAGATGAGAAGAATAATGGAAGAAAAGAAATTGTTTAAAGTCGAGGTAACTGTTGACAAAGAGCATTATGAAAAAATTAGCCTGGAAGAGAAAAAAGAAACATTAAAGAGAATGATAGAGTTTAAAGATTTTAGCGAAGAGGAATTAGAAAAAATTGCTCGGATATCTGCAGTTAAAGCCTACAAAGAAGATGAATCCATCTTTAAAGAAGGTGATGAGGATTCCTCTTTTTATATAATGATCAGAGGCTGTCTGCGTATTATCAAATACAATGAAAGAAACGAAGAGATTGTATTAGCTGATATATGCACTGGAGGATTCCTGGGAGAGACAGCTATTGTTAATGAAAGACACCGGGTAAATGCGGTAGCCAGTGAATTTGTAGAACTGCTCTTTTTAGAGCAGAAAAACCTTGAATTTTTAATTAAAGAAGACCCAAATCTGGGGAATAAAGTATTGCTAGTATTTTTGGAAAAATTATCTATAAAATTGGATAAAACCAACCGTTTATTCCAGGAAAATTATCTATTAGACAGTTCCTCCCTTTCCGATATGGATTAATTGTTATCTTCTCCCTCGCCCCATTGTGTTATATTATCTTCCCCTCTCCCTTGAGGGGAGAGGGTTAGGGTGAGGGTGAAATATTTTCTGTCATTGCCGCGCCCTGATTTATCAGGGCGCGGCAATCTCTATTTTCCCCTATGTCATTCCCATGAAACCTGTCCTCGACCTGATCGGGGAATGCGAAACCAGCTCCCAGCTAATTTTCCCCACTTTTATTCATTTAATTATTTATTTTATTGTAATATTTATAGAGCCCATGTAAACTATAATAGTTTATTGTAAAATTAAATATATAAATTTATTAATATCTATACAGAAAATATATATTATTATTCAGGGTTAGGCTATGAAAAAACATTTATTGCAAAAAGTCGGGAGCATTTTTTCTATCTATAGTGGATTTCCTCGGACTATCTATATTCTTTTTATTTGCCGCTTGATTAATGCAATGGGTTATTTCGTTTTTCCGTTCCTAACTTTATTTCTAACCAGAAATCTTTCTCTTAGTGCCGATAAGGTTGGCCTTTATTTAATGTGTGTAGAAATTAGTCGAATAATTGGTGCTTTATTTGGAGGTAGATTTACAGATATCTTTGGTCGGAAAAGAACACTTATTAGTTTTCAATTTGCTATAGCAGTATTTTTATTTCCCTGTGCATTTTTAGGAGATTCATTAATTATTCCCAAGCTTTTAGCTATTGCTGCTTTTTTTAATGGAGCTACTCGTCCTGTTTATGATGCCATAATGGTCGATATGAGTACTCCTAAAAATCGTAAAGAAATATTTTCATTTATATATTTAGGATTAAATCTTGGTTTTGGGATCGGTTCCCTAATAGCCGGATTTTTATATACACGATACATTAAGTTTTTGTTTTTGGGAAATGTAGTGATAATTTTGTTTGTATGTCTTTTTATTTATATCAATATTGTAGAGACTTTGCCTTATAAAGTGCAATTGAAGAATGATAACGATAAATTGGTTCAAAAACAGAGTTTGCTAAAAATTTTATTACAAAAACCGATTGTATTATACTTTTCCCTGGTTTCTATCCTTTTTTATCTCGCCCATAGCCAGTTTTTTTTCAGTTTACCCTTGCAAATTAATGACTTGTTTGGTCAAACAGGACCCCGATATTTTGGCGTTATAATGAGTTTTAACAGTTTAGCTGTGGTGTTTATGACCATGCCCGTTACCCTTGTGAGTCGCCAAATTCGGCCCATTCTCAATGTAACTTTTTCAGGAATCTTTTTTGCAATTGGATTCGGTATGCTTTATTGGATTTATCAGTTTGGTTGGATGTTAGTTTCTACATTTATCTGGACCATTGGAGAAATTTTGATTCGTACTAATGCCGGAGTCTACATTGCCAATCATAGCTCTGCAACTCACCGGGGACGCTTTAATTCTTTGGTTACCATCAGTGAAAGTATCAGTCGAATTATCGGACCACCTATGTTAGGATTGGTAATTACTAATTTAGGTATTCGACAAGTATGGGTTTTGATATTTTTTATTTCTATTATTGCCGGTGTATTGATGTATCTGATTTATCTTGCCGAACAAGGCAGCAAATAATAAAGATAAGAATAATCCCACACCTTGCAGCTCGTATCCTGCAACTTTCCTCTTTAATCCAAAAACTTCCCCCAAAAAGAAGGATTTCCGAAACTTTTGTCGAATATATAAAAAGAGATAACGTAGGACAGGCGTCTCGCCTGTCTATTTTGTCTAAATTTCAAGAACCCACCTCGGATATTTATAAAAAGGAATAAAAAATGTTTAAACCAAAATTCAAATATACCAATAAAATAGTCAAACTACTCACCAAAATCTCTGCCGCAAAAGAAACAATTCTTAATTCACCTTTAATCCCAAAATGGAATGTCACTTTAAGACAGGAAGCGATAATCCATAGTGCTCATTCATCTACTAGTATTGAGGGGAATAGATTATCCCTGGAACAAGTAAGCGAATTAGCCCAGGGAAGAGAAATAATCGCTACTCGAAGAGATAAGCAAGAAGTTTTGAATTATTTAGATGTACTAAAAAATATTAAAAATCTGATAAAAGAAAATTTTATAACTGAAAAAGATATTTTAAATATCCATCGTATGGTAACTAAAAAAACTTTGAATAATCTCGCTGACTCCGGAGTCTATCGCAACCGCTATGTAGTAGTGGGAAACAGAGTTACCGGAGAGGTTTTTTTTAGACCTCCTCAAAATCTGGAAGTGCCGGGATTGGTAAAAGATTTACTTAGATGGATAAATTCAAAAGAATCGAAAGAACTTGATCCGGTCATCGAATCAGGAATCGTTCATTATGAATTTGTCAGAATCCACCCCTTTGTTGATGGCAATGGTAGAACAGCGAGAGTCCTGGCTGCTTTAATTATCTATTTACGCGGCTTTGATACCAATCAATTTTTTTGCCTTGATGATTACTATGATTCTGATAGATCAGCATACTATAAAGCATTACAAAGCGTTAAACCGGATATCTTAGATTTAACCAATTGGTTGGAATATTTTACCGAAGGAGTAAATATAAGTACTGAAGCAGTTAAAGAAAGAATAGTAAGACTCAGTAGCAAAAGACTAAGGAAAGCAAAAGGCAAACAAATCGCCCTAACTGAAAGACAGATGAGGATTATAGAATTTATAAATCAAAATGGAAAAATAAGCAATCGAGATGTACGAGAAATGTTTAAGCTTTCTAATCGTGCTGCCTTAGATGAGATAAATAAACTTCTCGAATTGCAGGTATTGAAGTCTCAAGGTAAGGGTAGAGTTCTTCATTATATAATGTTATAATATTCATGATTATATTCACGATAAGGCTCATGATTTTACATATTGTAATCTTACAAAGATACTTGATCAAAACAACATATGTCTCTAATTAAAATTAAATTTAGAACTATAAAAGTTAAATGTAGAATCTCATAAATTTAAAGAAAAGATTTCTCATAATATAAAAAATATTTTAAGAAACCGGGAATAAGATGTTAACAAAAAAACAACTGGTAAAAAGAATTAACGATATAGAGTGGGAAGATTTTGAAATAAAGAGAGCGAAGAGCGCTGTTCCTAAAAATTCATGGGACACCGTTTCTTCTTTTGCTAATACAATGGGCGGATATTTAATATTTGGTGTAAGTGAAATAGATGGCAGGTTTGAGATTACCGGTGTAGAAAATCCGGAAAAAGTTCATAGTGATTTTATAACTACCTTAAGGTCAGATAAATTTAATACAGCCCTTTCGGCGAAAAGTGATAAGAAAAATTTCAAGGAAGGCACAGTGCTTGTTTATTATATTCCGGAAATGCCTCGTCAGGCAAAACCGATATATTATGATAATGATATCAGAAATACATTTATACGCTCAGGTGGAACTGATCAAAGAGCGAAAAAGAAAGAGATTGAAAAATTCTTAAGACAGGCCTCTGAAAGTTCCAGTGATTCGATGGTATTTGAAGGCTCAACCTTAGAAGACCTTCGGCAGGATTCTATAACCAAATTTATAAATCTCTTTGAAAGTGTTACTCAAGACGAAAGTCTCATCGCTCTTGAAAAAGAGGAGTTACTTATTAGAAAGGGTTTTCTAAAAAGAGAAAAAGATAGTTCTTTGAAAGTAACTGCAGCAGCCATACTTTTATTTGGAACTGATACTGCTCTTGTAAATTATTTTCCCCATTACAAGATTGATTACTTTGAAATTCCGGGAACAATATGGGGAGGCGTTGAGGAGAGAAGATGGGATCATCGTATCCGCTCAGAAAGCAATCTTTTTGAGACCTATAATATGATTATGCCACGTCTCAGGGTTAGAATTCCGACTCCTTTTATGATGAAAAAAGATAGTATTACACGAGAGGATAATACGCCATCTCTAATTGCTATTCGGGAGGCATTCGTAAACCTTTTATCTCACGCAGATTATTTTGATAGAAAAGGTGCATCCATAAAAGTATATGATGACAGAATAGAGTTATTCAATGGCGGTTCATTATTATTTAATAAGAAATTATTAGAAGGGGGAGATATTTCTGAACCACGAAATCCTTTAATAATAAGGGCATATCGCATGGTTAATTTAGCAGAAGATGCGGGCTCCGGGTTTTATAAGATATACACAAACTGGCAAAAGGCAGGTTTTAGTAAGCCGGCGATTAATTCAAATAGAAGAGAGAATTTTTTTAAGATAGAATTTAATTTTCAACCTATCTCTCAAAAAGCACCAAGATGGCACCAAGATGGCACCAAGATGGCACTAAGATGGGACCAAGTTGGGACTAAGCTGGGACTAAGCTGGGACCAAGTCTATAAAGTATTAGAATTGTGTGAAAAACCGCTTTTAATTACTGAAATAATGGAGGCTTTAGACTGGAAACATAGAACCAAGTTTAGGAATAAGTTTATACACCCTTTGCTGGAGACAGAATTGATTAAGATGACTATCCCGGATAAACCACAAAGCCCAAACCAACAATATGTTATTGCAGAGAAAGGAAAAGAATTATTGAAGGAGTTAGAGGGTAAATAGTAAAAGGGATGATAATTTTGATTTTTTTACGAAAAATAAAATCTTAGTTAGCGAGCTAAACATCTTGAATAGAAAATCTCATAATTTGATTTTCGCAGGATATTTTAATGAACTAAACAATGAACTTTAATTTTTTACAAAATATATGATGCCACAATATTCACGATAAGGCTCACGCTTCTTATATTATAATATTGTAAAGATAAGTAATTATGTAAAAATAAGAGAAGTAATAAAACGAATTTTGTATAAAATGGGATGTGTCCCTAGTTAATTAATTTTTTGAGCTAGATGTATCAAAAATTATTAAAAATGACTCCTTTATTTTTTAAATTTTATGCAATATATAACTATTTGAAATTATTACATATAAATATATAAAGTACTTAGGAATAAATAATGCCAAAATATGAATGTTTAATTATATTTACTAAAAATATAAAAGTAAAATTAGAAAAATATCAAAAATCTATTCAAAAAACCGCGAGAAAATTAGTGAATTCTTTTAAAGATGCTGTTGTACGTAATATACTTGATAGAATTAGGAAAGCAATAGTCAGTATGAATAGAACAAAAAAAGTAATTATAGATTTTATCAAAACTAAATCAAATCGTATTCGTTTAATTAAAAACCATTTTTTAAAAATTCTTTATAAATTTTATACAGACCATAAAATAATAACTATCTTGATTATAATTGCTTTCTTTTTTTGCTTGTTTTTTATCTTTATATATAAAACACAAGAGGAAAACAATCCGGAATTAATGAATTTCTTTTATGCTATTTCAATATCAATTATTGCAGCTTCCATTTTTTATGTTTTTAATGTCTACTTACCGGAACGAAAAAGGAAAGATATTATTAAGCATAATTTTAAAGAGGAATATATTTATTTTAAAAAGTATTCTATCGCAATATTTTTATCTTTGTTAGGAGAATCATCTAACGCAAAAATAGAGGAAAAATTGTGCGATTTAAGTGAATTTAAAAAATATTTTAAAGAAAAATGTGATAGTGGTCAAGAAAGATGGTATAAAGTTTGGGGTGAGTTAAATAGAAATACATTAAAGAATTTATTAGTGGGATTAGATATCTTAAGGGATGAACTTTTTTTTATGCTCAATAACATAGAAATTAATGACGAGAAAGTATTATCACTTTTTAAGTTGCTTTCACAATCTGTTTATCGTTACAGGGCAAAAGGTATAAATATGGATTACGAAGAGAAAAAAGCACTTCTGCGTTTTTTATGGCAATTATTTTTGGGGTGGAGTTTCGTAGATGGATATAGAAAAGATGATATTGTAATGTTAATGATTGAAAAAATATAGAAAAAAATCGGTTTACATAGTATTTAGAATAAAATTTAATAATTTTTTTGCAAAAAATATAAAATCAAAAAAATAAAATAGAGTAATAAAATAAGGTAATGCATAACCAAAATTGCACTAAAATTGTTCTTTGACAATTGAAATCTGTTGATTCAGTAACCTCCTTAACAGAATGACCAGGTTCTCATTACGATGGTTAAATCTCCACTCTACTTCTTTTAGATAGAGAGGAAAATAAGCTTGGTTGATACCCCGATACTGGTACAGCCAATGTTTGGCAAAGGACCAGAATCCTTCAATACCATTAATGTGATCTCGACCTTTAGGTATACCTTTTTCTTTTAATACTACCACGTGATTACCACGAACGGGAAGAGAGGTATAGGCAAACCAGTCATCGGTATAGTAGAGACTTCCGGTTTTAGTATATCTGGTGATATAGGGCATCATGGTCTCTCGGGCACGTGAAGAGATAGGAAAAGTAAGGACTTTCCCGTTTCTCTGGTAAATGCCAAAGACAATGGTTTTACCGGTAGCTCCCCAACCTCGTTTGCCGGCTCTCCTGCCACCGAACATGGTTTCATCCATTTCGATCTGTCCAGAGAGAGGTTTAAGATCTTTAATAACATCTCGGTAAATGCTTTCTCTAAACATCCTAAAACATCTTTGAATGGTCAATTGGCTGTAAGGAACCTGAAATCTCAGACGATAAGCAGGGACGCCTAAACAAAAATACTCAATTAATCTCCCTTTCCAATAGGGAGAAATGTGTCTCTTTTTCCAGATATTTTTCGATACTTTTCTAGTTAGGCCACACTGATTACATCTGATTTGTCCGGTGGAAAGTAACCACCATTTTTTACTGCCGCAGCGAGGGCATGTTTTCATACTCTAAATATACTGTATTATCAACAGTTTTTCAATGTTCTAGGTGCAACTTAAGTATAGTATTACCTAAAATAAAGAGAGAAGGGAAATTTAAGATGAATTATATTCAACATAAATCGATAACAAATTTTATATGGGGTATTGCGGATGACATACTTCGGGATATCTATGTTAGAGGAAAATATCGGGATGTTATCCTACCTATGACAGTTATCCGGAGATTAGATGCTCTATTAGAGCCGACTAAAAAAGCGGTTTTAGATATGAAGAAACAGCTCGACAAATCAGGCGTTGCTAATCAAGAAGCAGCATTGTGTCAGTGTGCCGGACAAGCTTTCTGTAACAGTTCACCATTTACCCTAAGAGATTTAAAAGCCAGGGCAAAACAACAACAGTTAAAAGCTGATTTCGAGGCATATCTTGATGGATTTTCATCCAATGTTCAGGAAATTTTAAGTAAATTTAAATTTAGAAATCAAATATCCACACTTATCGAATCGGACATTCTTGGGAACCTTATTGAAAAATTTCTTGATCCATCCATAAATTTAAGCCCTAAACCTATCAAAGATACAGAAGGGGATATATTGATTTCGGGATTAGACAATCATGCCATGGGTACAATCTTTGAAGAACTAATCAGGCGTTTTAATGAAGAAAACAATGAAGAAGCAGGAGAGCATTTTACTCCCCGCGATGTTGTCAAGCTAATGGCTGATTTGATTTTTCTGCCTATAGCAGATCAAATTGTATCCGGAACCTATCTTGTCTATGATGGAGCCTGTGGAACAGGAGGAATGCTTTCCGTAGCGGAAGATAGATTGATGGAACTTTCAAAAAAGCATAATAAAAATGTGTCTATTCATCTTTATGGTCAGGAATCTCAGCCTGAAACGTATGCGATATGCAAGGCAGATCTTCTTCTGAAAGGCGAAGGAGATGAGGCGATCAATATGAAGTTTGGCTCAACGCTTTCATCAGATGGTTTTCCTTCTCATGAGTTTGATTTCATGCTTTCTAATCCGCCTTACGGTAAAAGTTGGAAAACAGATTTAGAACGCATGGGCGGAAAAACGGATATGAAAGATTATCGTTTTATTATTCAACATGGTGATGATCCGGAATATAAGATGATTACACGCTCAAGTGATGGACAACTTTTATTTTTGGTGAACAAACTTTCAAAAATGAAGCATAACTCAAAACTGGGAAGCCGTATTGCAGAAGTCCATAATGGATCTTCCTTATTTACCGGTGATGCCGGCCAGGGAGAAACAAATATTAGGAGATGGATTATTGAAAATGATTGGCTTGAAGCCATTATTGCTTTACCTGAAAACATGTTTTATAACACAGGCATTGCTACTTATATCTGGCTTTTAACTAATAAAAAACCGGAGCATAAAAAAGGGAAAGTTCAACTTATTGATGCTTCAGACTGGTATACTCCTTTACGACAAAATCTGGGTAAAAAAAATTGCCAACTTGCAGAAAAACATATTCAAAATATATGTACGCTAATTACTGGATATAAGGAAACCGAGCAATCAAAAATATTTCCCAATAAAGCTTTTGGATACAATAAGATTGTAGTTGAACGTCCATTACGCTTAAGTATTGAACTTAGCGCGGACGCACTTAAGCAGTTCCAAAAAGTATGTGAAAAAAATAAAGAGAAGGACCTCTCTGATTTAGTTTCAGAAGCATCAGTGGAACTTGGAAAAGGCCCTCATATTGATTTCAACCAGTTTATTAAATCTATGAATGAATATGCTGAAAAGAAAAGTTTTATACTTACAGCTAAAAAGAAGAAGCTTATTCAGTCTGAACTGGCTATAGTAGATGAAAAGGCGAAACCTGTTATAAAAAATATTTACAAGAGAGGCAAGGAAGAACCGAATCCTCTATATGGAACTTACGAAATCAATATAAATGGGAAAAGTCAAATTGTTGAATATGAACCGGATGCTAATTTGAGTGATACAGAGCATATTTCACTGTCGGAAAAAGATGGCATTGAAGGATTTTTCAAAAGAGAAGTGCTTCCCTATGTTTCGGATGCTTGGATTGACTCATCTAAAACAAAACTTGGTTATGAAATATCTTTTACGCGGTATTTTTATAAGCCGGTAAAAATAAGAACGCTGGAAGAAATTCAGAACGATATTTTTACTTTAGAAAAAGAAACTGAGGGAATACTTGAGGATATTGTAGAGGAGACAAAATAATGAAATTAAAACAATATCCGGAATATAAAGAGGTGAAATTGCCGTGGATTAATAAATTACCTTTAGAATGGAAAGTATTAAGGGCAAAAACTATTTTTAAGCCAATAAATATTCGCTCTAAAACCGGAGAGGAAGAGTTGCTAAGCGTTTCTGAAAAAAAAGGAGTTTCACTTCGTAAAAATATTAACGTGACTATGTTTAAAGCAGAGTCATATAAAGGGTACAAATTATGCTGGCCAGGTGATTTAGTAATTAACAGTTTATGGGCATGGATGCAAGGTCTTGGTTTTTCAAAATATCATGGAATCATTAGTACCGCTTACGGTGTTTACAGATTAAAAAATAAATATCAATTTGAGTATAAATTTTTTGATTATCTATTACGATCTTCAGCTTATCTATGGGAATTAAGGGTTAGATCAAAAGGTATATGGAAATCACGTTATCAATTGACAGATGATGCTTTTATGACAATGCCTATAATTATACCCTCTAAGAGTGAGAGAAGAAGGATAGTCCGATTTTTGGATTTCAAATGTACTCGAATAGCAAAGTTTATCCGGAATAAACACAGATTAATTAAATTGCTCAAAGAACAGAAACAGGTGATTATCAATCAGGCGGTTACACAGGGCGTTAATCCTGATGTCAAAATGAAACCAAGCGGGATTGATTGGTTGGGCGATATACCAGAACATTGGGATGTTGTCCCTTTGAGATGGTATATTTTTATATCTTCGGGAGAATTTAGGAGTACGGAGCAAGTAAGTAATTATCAAGCAGAAAATTGCAGATATCCTGTAATTGGCGGTAATGGGGTTATGGGTTATACGAATGAGTATAATTCTACGGAAGAAACAATTGTTTTGGGGAGAGTTGGAGCACTTTGTGGAAATGTTCGCCTAATAAAAGAATGCGCATGGATTACGGATAATGCACTAAGGATAAGACAAATTAAGCAATTTTTTATAGATTATTTGGTTGAACAATTACGCGTTATGAATTTAAATATACTTTCTAATTCGAGTGCACAGCCGCTTATTACTGGTGAAATTGTAAAATCACAAAAAGTGGCACTGCCTCCTATCGAGGAGCAAAAAACTATTTTGACTTCAATTGGTGAGTGTACAAGCAATATTGATCTTGCCATTGAAAAGGCAAAACGTGAAATTGAATTAATTAGCGAATACCGTACACGTCTTGTCTCTGATGTAGTTACAGGAAAATTGGATGTAAGAAATATAAATGTAGATAATATTTTGGATGAAGAAATAATTGATGGTTCAACTATTAATGAAGAAACGCAAGACCTCAATGATAGTATGAAGGAGGTTTCTAATGAACACTGATACAAGTGAAAAAGGGCTTGAGGCAATCATTGTTGATTCTTTGATAAAGGATGCAGGTTACAGTCAAGGTAGTAGTAAAGATTTCGATAAAGACCATGCTCTTGATTGGAATAAATTACTTTCCTTTCTTACGGGTACGCAAAAAAAGGTTGTAGAATCATTACATTTGGAAGAAGAAGGCGCAAATAGAACTCAATTTTTACATCGTTTGCAGGGAGAAATTGCCAAGAGAGGCATTGTAGATGTTTTGCGAAATGGTATTAAATATAATGAGTTTAACAATATTGAGTTATTCTACGGAACACCATCCGAAGAAAATAAAAAAGCTAAAGAGCTTTATAAGAAAAATATCTTTAGTGTAACTCGCCAACTTCATTTCAGCAAAGATGAAACTCAGCTTTCTTTGGATATTGCTGTTTTTATCAACGGATTACCGATTGCTACCTTCGAACTTAAAAACACACTAACCAAGCAAACTGTTTGGGATGCTATTCAACAATACAAGCGTGATCGGGATCCAAAAGAACTGCTTTTTCAATTTGGTCGATGCGTGGTTCATTTTGCAGTTGATGATCATGAAGTCTGGATGTGTACGCACCTAAAAGAAAAACATTCGTGGTTTTTACCCTTTAATAAAGGATATAATGATGGGGCAGGAAATCCTCCTAATCCTCAAGGTATAGCGACGGATTATCTTTGGAAAAGTATCCTTAGAAAAAGTGAGTTAACAAATATTTTAGAGAATTATACTCAGATTGTTGAGGAAAAAGACGAAAGAGGTCGGAAAAAATATAAGCAAATTTTTCCCAGATATCATCAATTGGATGTTGTTAAACGCATTTTGTCTGATGTTTCTCCTGCAAAAATTGGTAAACGATATCTTATTCAGCATTCTGCCGGAAGCGGTAAAAGTAATTCCATTGCATGGCTTGCCCACCAGTTGGTCGGATTAAAGAAATCAGGAAGTATTTTATTTGACTCTATAGTGGTTGTAACTGACCGAAGGATTCTTGATAAACAAATTAAAGATACGATAAAACAGTTTGCCCAGGTTTCTGCAATTGTGGGACATGCTGAACGATCCGGAGACTTGAGGAGATTTTTAAAGTCCGGTAAGAAAATTATTATTACAACCGTTCAAAAATTTCCGTTTGTATTAGATGAAATTGGAGATGAACACCGTTCCAATAAATTTGCTATTATTATTGATGAAGCGCATTCCAGTCAAGGCGGACGGGTATCGGCAAAGATGAATGTAGTTCTTACTGATACCAAGAAAGAATTTGGTGATGAGCAGGATATGACTACTGAAGATAAAATAAATCAGCTTATGGAAGCTAAAAAAATGATTTCCAATGCCAATTATTTTGCTTTTACGGCTACACCGAAAAATAAGACGCTGGAAATATTTGGCGAGGCATTTAAGGAAGGCGGCAAAGTAAAACACTGTTCATTTCATTACTATACGATGAAGCAAGCCATACAGGAAGGATTCATTTTAGATGTGTTAAAGTACTATACATCTATCAATAGTTATTACCTTTTAACCAAAACTGTTGAGGGGGATCCGAAGTATGATACAAAGAAGGCCCAAAAGAAACTTCATAGATATGTGGAGTCTCACCAAAAAGCGATTAAAGAAAAAGCGGAGATTATGATAGATCACTTTCATGAACAGGTTAGTGGTGCTCATAAAATTGGCGGTAAGGCGAGAGCCATGGTTGTTACAAGCGGTATTGAGCGGGCAATACAATATTATCATGCATTTAAAGAGTACTTGAAAGAAAGGAAAAGTCCTTATATGGCCATTGTGGCCTTCTCTGGAGAACATGAATTTGGTGGTGTTAGAGTAACGGAAATGAGAATTAATGGATTTCCCAGTAATTTAATTCCTGAGAAAATTAAAAGTGACCCATATCGTTTTTTAATAGCAGCGGAAAAATTTCAGACCGGTTATGATGAGCCCTTATTACATACCATGTATGTAGATAAAATGCTTTCCGGGATAAAGGCGGTGCAGACCCTTTCGCGGTTAAATCGTGCTTATCCACAAAAACACGATACATTCGTTCTGGATTTTTTTAATGACGCGAAAACAATCAAAGAGGCCTTTGCCGATTATTACCGAACAACTATTTTAAGCGAGGAAACCAATCCGAATAAACTACATGACTTAAAATCAATTTTGGATGGATATCAGGTATATGCGTGGAGTCAAGTTGAAGAGTTAGTAGTTAAATATTTAAATGGGGTTGAACGATCCGAGCTTGATCCCATTCTCGATGCTAGTGTTGCGACCTATAAAGTTGAGTTGGATGAGGATGGACAGGTTGATTTCAAGGGAAAGGCGAAAGCTTTCGTGCGGACTTATGGATTCTTAAGTTCAATTTTACCCTATACAAATGCTGAATGGGAAAAGCTGTCAATTTTTTTAAATTTCCTTATTTCTAAATTACCTGCACCTCGCGAAGATGATTTTTCGAGAGGTATTTTGGAAGCTATCGATATGGATAGTTACCGGAATGAAATATTAGCAACGATTAAACTCACTTTGCCGGATAAGAATGCCGAGATAGGCCCTGTACCGACAAGTGGTGGCGGGAGAAAAGATGAACCGGAAATGGATCGTTTAAGTAATATTATTAAAGCGTTTAATGACCTTTTTGGAAATATTGATTGGAAAGATGCGGACAAAATAAACAAAGTAATTACAGAAGAAATTCCGGCGAAGGTTGCCGCTAACGAAGCGTATAAAAACGCAATTAAAAATTCTGATAAGCAGAATGCGCGTATAGAACATGACAAAGCTTTACAGCGGGTTATTATTAATTTGTTAAATGATCATACGGAATTATTTAAACAATTTATGGATAATACGAGCTTTAAGAAATGGCTAAGTGATACGATTTTTCAAGAGACGTATAAGGTTGCGGAGTAATATATTTATGGACAAGTTAAAACAATCAAAACCAAGCTATATTGGGCACCGTCAGAGGATAAAAACAAAATATGGAAAATCCGGGTTGAACGGGTGGCTGGATTATGAAGTTTTAGAATTGGTTCTGTCATATGCAATCCCTCGAAAAGATACAAAATCAATCGCAAGGGAACTGCTTTTACGTTTTAAAAGCATTAATGGAGTTTTAGATGCTGATAATAGGGATTTGCAAAGTATAAACGGTATATCAAAACATACCGCTTTGTTCTTAAATTTATTAAAAGATGTTTCTGTTCTCTATATGGAGGAAAGGATGTTTAGAAGAGATTTGCTTTCTTCGCCACAGGTTGTTTATGATTATTTAAAAGTTTCCTTAAAAGGGTTAATGGATGAAGGATTTAAGATGTTATTTTTGGATAATAGGAATCAGCTCATAGCGATGGAGACTTTAAAAAATGGCACAGTAAATCAAGCCATTGTTTTCCCTCGTAAAATTGTAGAACGAGCGTTATACTATAATGCTGTGGGTGTCCTTGTTGCTCATAATCATCCTTCAGGTTCATTAGAACCATCACAGGAGGATCAAGAAGTTACAAAAGATATAAGAGAAGCACTGAAAACTGTAGATATCGCTTTGCTTGACCATATTATTATTGGCGGAAATGAATTTTTCAGTTTTAAAGAAAATAAGATTGAGATTGAGTAATAAATGTAAGTAGAATCATATTTTCGTATTTTTAAGAAGAAAAAAAGAGATATAAATACTTATTCCTAAAAAATACGTAAATTATCTTTCAAGAAGAGTGATTTTGAGTGACAATTCATTATTGATTAATCAAATTGAAATTGATAAACATTTTTTTGGTTAGAGAAATAAATAAAAAAGAAAAAGGAGCTCTATATTATTTAATAAATGAATAAATCAATTTTTACAGATGATTTTCCTGTAGTTAGGTCAGGTGAAGAATTACAAAAAATCATAAAAAAATTTCCAGAATATGATCCTTATTATATTACAAGTGGTTGCATAAAGAAACGCAAAGAATTATTTGATAGTTTGTGGCAAATTTATCAACATTTGGCGGATAAACATTTTTTATCAGACTGTAAAAAAGATTTTCATCAAAGAGTATGGGAAATGTATCTGGGAGTTTCCTTGATTAAAAATGGTCTCGACATTTCGTCTTCGAAGAGTGGTCCTGATTTTATTGTTAATAAAGGTAGGGAAAATGAGATTTTTATTGAAGCCACTGCTTGTACAAGAGGCACTACTAAAGATGCTGTTCCTGAGGAATATTTTGCAGAAATACCAGAAGAAATTAGAGTGCAAGATGTACCCTATGACAAAATGTTGATTAGAATAACCAACTCTTTAGATTATAAATATAAAAAATATAAAGATTTTATTGAAGAGGAAGAGAAGCCTTATATTATTGCTATTAGTCGATCTGCCCTTGGATATCTTGATGGCATTCCATTAATATTTAAATGTCTTTTTGGCCTTGGTTTTCAGTCATATAAAATGATTAATGGTAAACTCTTTAACGCAGGGTGGAAAAGAAAAAAACAGCTGATTAAAGAAAGTGGTGCAAAGATACCAATTTCTTTTTTTGAGGAAGAAGAACATAGTATTGTTAGCGCAGTAATATACTCGGATAGATCCGTTTTAAATTACCCCAAAGAAATTGGTTCTGATTGCATTCTTGTACATAATCCAATGGCAAAATACCCAGTTGATACAAAAATATTTTCATATTTCAAGAAATATAAAGCAAAATACAAAAAAGAAGTTCTTTCTATTATAAGGATTTGAAAAATGGGATCTTAGATTAATAAAACATAATAAAACAGGGGACGGTTCTTTGTTTGACAATCTCCTATTACCATTAGCAAGATAAACTTTTACCGGGATAATTTTTATACCCGGGAAAACAAGAAGAATAAATAATAGTAAAATAAAGAAGAATATAGAAAAGGGACACCCATTTTCGTTGTATTATGAACGCAAATATAATTTTATTTTAGAATAAATCGCGACACATCCCATTTTATTAGACAATTAATATTTTACTTTTAAAGGGGAAATACGGGGTCTTGAAATATAATAAAAGACATATTATGTTGACAACATGACCAGACAATTACGAATAAAATTTAAAAGAGCAGATTATCATATCACTTCCAGGGGGAAATAATAGGGACAGCTATTTATCGGATGAGTGGTGCTATTGAGGTGTAAACTTATGAAAAAGAATAAACAGATTGCTAAACAGAACAGCTTTACAGAATTTCTTCTTTACACTACGCCAAACGGCAAGGTGAAAGTGGAGATATTTTTACGCGATGAAAATATCTGGCTTACTCAAGCAAAGATTGCTGAACTATTCTATATAGAACGCTCCGTTATCACCAGAGAAGATAATGGGGTCAGGCTTCACAGCTTCACAAAATAATAAAATAAGAAAAATAGTTGATAATTTTTATATACAAATAAATGCAAGCTAAATCTTTTTGCTTGAGGTTGTCCTGGGAGAAAAGAGAAGAGAAATAATAAAAGAGTGGATTAGTTCAGGAAGGATTGAGGACAGAATTATTATTAGTATTCTGAAGAGTTGAGAAAAGGAACAGGGGACGGTTCATTGCTCCTATTTGACCTCTTTGAAAGCCTTTATTTACAAGGATTTCAGACCCCCTTCAGGAGTGCCCTTTTAACGCACGTAGAGTGCCTTTTAAGGGGTATTAATTTTCGAAAAAACGGCAATTACGACCCCCATTTTTTGCCTATTTTTGTCTTCTTCAAATCGGGGAACCCTTATAAATAGCCACTTTCAGTTTTTAGAAGAGTGAAATTTTAGTCAAAAAAGAGCCGTTTTTGAGGGGTAAAGGTATAAGTTAAGGCAAAATTTGCTCGTACAAGCAATTCTCGCATCATTCTCTTAAAACCCTTATTATATAAGGCTTTCAAGAGGGTATTTTTTCACAATATTTCCACACTTTCCCCATTTATAAGTAAAATATTGTTAGTTTTATTCCCTCTATCATTGCGAACACGGTATACTACTTTCCTGTTACCCTTAAAGATATAATAGATTTCTTTTATTATCACCTTTAGTTAATAAATTGGCTTTATTTTTTTATTATGATTAGATATATGATAATGATATAATAATAAATAATAAAGAATGTCAAAGAGACGGTTTTATTGACAATGTAGAAAAATTAGATATAATTTATCAGCAATAGAAACCCCAAACGCATTTATAAATATGGAGGATCAAGTATGAAAAAGATTATGAAGAAACAAGGGTTTCATCGTTGCGCCTGACGTCCCTTTAACAGGGGCTTTTTACAATAATTTAATATTACTAAAGGAGAGAAGGATGGAAGGATGGATTCTTAAAAAAAAGAAAGAAGAGGAAATAGAGGACGATTCTTATGAAATACTTCGCTTTATGGAAGTCGCCAAAAAGCGAAGTATTAAAATGCGGATATTAAACCCGGAACAGTTTGATTTAATCGTGACTCGAGAAGATAAAAAAAGTATTGTTTTAGATAATCAATCAACCCAATTACCCCAATTTCTATTACCCCGGCAGGGGGCTAATACCCCTTATTTTTCCTTGGCTGTTATTCGTCATTTAGAACGTTTGGGGGTGCCTACATTTAACCCTTCTCATAGCATTGAGGCGGTTAAAGATAAGTTATATACTCAACAGATATTAGCTGCCAGTAATTTGCCGGTACCCAAGACTATGCTTGCTCGTTATCCGTTGAATATCGATCTCATTGAGAAGGTGATTGCTTTTCCCGCAGTGGTAAAAACTATATCTGGCACTCAAGGCACCGGAGTATTTTTATGTGAAACTAAAAGCCATCTGGAAGACCTGATGCAGTTAATGGATACAGCGAAAACTAATGCCAATTTCATTATCCAGGAGTTCATTCATAATAGTCGGGGCAGAGACTTACGGGTCTTTGTTGTAGGAGGACGAGTCATTGCCTGCATGGAAAGAATTTCTAAGGATGGGAGCTTTAAAGCTAATTTCTCCCGAGGAGGGGAAGTCAAAGAATATCCGGTTAATGAAGAGATCGAATGGTTAGCTACTGAGAGTGCCCGTATATTAGGGTTGGACATTACCGGGATTGACTTACTATTTGATGGGGAGCATTTTAAAGTTTGCGAAGCTAATTCATCGCCGGGATTTAAGGGTTTAGAAAAATGTTGTCCGGTGAGTATCCCGGATACTATCTTTGATTTTATTCAAATTCGGCTTGGATTATTTGCAGAATAAAAAAGTATGTCAAGGGACAACAGTTCTTCTGACAATTGAACATTAAAGGAATAAGTTTGCATGCGTAAAATTTCAAGTGTTTTTACATTTAACATAGAATTATGTTAAGTAGAATAATATATGAAGTATGCAAGTTATTCTTTTAAAAAGAAGCCAGACCATCTTTTAGTAAAGCATTTTACATATTCATAATATAGGGGAGATTTTTAAATTTATTATGGATTTAGAAAATTATTTTAAAAATGGCAAAGTATATGTCTGGGAAGAAATTTTTGCAATAATTAAATCAAAGAAACCTTATCCTAATGCTTTTGCAAATATAATCGATAAGAACGAAACAACAGTGATTATAGAGCAATCTAAATATAACGATGAAGATGTAGTAGAAATTGAAAAAGGTTGGAAAATATTGACATTTGATATGATTTTACCATTTGAATTAGTAGGGTTCCTGACAAAAGTTTCCAAAGTGCTCGCAGATGAAAAAATACCAATATTTGCTATTTCTGCTTATTCTACTGATCACATTTTAGTGAAGGAAAAAGATTTGGTAAGAGCTGAGGAGAAGCTTAAAGAGTTTGGATGTGTTGTTGAAGAGAAATAATATTTATTTTAATGTTATTTTATTCTCTTAAAAAGTTTTTCAAGGTATATCGATTTCATTTGTTTGCTGGCCATTATTTGTTTTATAGGTGGAAGTTTTAGAATAACCGAAAGAACGGCTGCCATCGCCCTGTGGCTGCCAAAGGCTTGATTATCAAATATAAGTTCCTGCAGTTTTCCTTTTTCTATCGCCATCAAGACAATCCGGTGGACTGAATTGACCGGCGTTATAATCTGCTCCTTACGCCTTTCAAGTATAATGTTTTTACTAGGGCATGCCCTAACACAGACCCCACATCCCAGACATATCTCTTCATTTATTTTGACCTTTTTGGACTTGTTGTTTATTTCATCATCATTCGAAACCCACTCTATAGCGGAGATAGGGCATGCTTTGACACATTTTCCACACCCGGAGCAGTTATCTTCATCAATTTTTGGAATGAAGGAAGTAGTCTGGACCGGATGGAGCATCCCGAATTTTTTTGCTGCTAACAGGAATTCGCAGCAACAACTACAGCAGTTACATATAAAACTGACATTATTTTTAACATTTTCTCCGCATTGAACAAGATTATACTCATAGGCTTTATCTAACAGCTCCATACATTCCGAGACTTCTACTCTCCGGGCATAATTGTGTCTTGTCAGGGATTTAGCGACATTGTTGAAAGTCATGCAGATATCCATGGGAGCATCACATGCCTTTCCCAAATGCTCCATTTTATGACGGCAATAGCACATGCTGATTCCTATATATAATGCGCTTTTTATGATATGACTTGCTTTTTCATAGTCCAGGATGGAGACAAGGTTGTCATTGGATAGGACTTCCTCCTGCACGAAAGCTCTTCCCAGTAATGCCTCACTACCTAAAAATAAATTCTTAACAAAATCTTCCTCAACGTTGAGGTACTGGTAAAAGAGTTCAGAAAGAAGCTTTTGATCAATATCCTGTCTGGTCCTCATCATCGAGAATTCAAAGAATCCTGCCATTGGTGGTGGAAGGACATATTTTTTAATTCCGTTATGTTCGGAATCCAAGAGGATTGCTCTTTGGGCTAATTCGTCTAATATTTTTTCGGTATTGACTTTATTTAATTTCCATATTCGACTTGCTGTGTTTATAGTGAAGGGTTTTATCGGAAGTTGAGAAACCAGCTCTGCTTCCTTTTCATTGAAAAGGATACTCAATATTTTGTATAAGGTCTCAGAAGGGGGAGCGCCCTGGGGGAACTTGTTTAATCTTTCTTCCAGTTTTTTATAAGCCGATTTTCCAACCATATGTGACATTGTTTGCACCTGCCCAAAGATTGTTTTTCTATATTCTATCATAAATATTTTATTATAAGAAGGGGATATAAATTTAGATGGCATGAAATCTTTTATTTTACAAGGCTTTCTCGATTGCTATTTTTTCACATTTTCCCCACATTTAGGCTGTTTAGCAAATTACAATTTGATGGATTCCCACCTTCTTCGCGGGAATGAAAGAGAAACAGGTGTAGGCTGTTATATTATTATTGTTCTTACTTGTTGTTAGTATGGAAAAATTCCACCAAGGTAGTGGATTTTTCTAAGGAGAGTACTGAAAAAGGGAGCGATAAGGAAACAGATCGCTCCCTTTTTTAAAGATGGATATCATTTGTATGCATAGTCTTGATTATACAATTTCTATCTCGACATGTTCTCCTTTTTCTTCATCATCTACATCTATGATTTTACCGGTAAACTCTGGGTCATTCATCGCTTTGTTGAGCTCATCCATATCGATTGGTATCTCTTTCCCTTCTATGTTAATTGCATTATTACCTAGCTTGCTAGCGAGATTCAATCCCCAATTGACTAAGCTGAAAGGAATGGTGACATTTACTTGTGGTTTTTCTCCTTTGGTAACGCGAATTTTTAAAAATCTCTTTTTCTTTGTGGATAGAGGAGTAATCTCCTCTTCTTCTTTAGTTTCCCTTAAAGCTTCCAGAAGCTCTGCTGCTTCCCCATCATTAATTTTTCCTTCTTTAAGCATTTCCAAAATTTTTTTAATTTCTTCTTTCATTTTTTTAAACTCCTTTTTAATTTTGTTTTTAGTTATTAGACGAGATTGCCACGCTTACCTTTGGAAAGCAATGACAGAAATAATAGATAGGTTCGATGAATCAAACCACTACAACTGAATGACAAAGGTAAAATTTTTATTTATTGTTTTGCCTCCTTCATTAATTTTATCGCCTCGATAGCGCTAATTTCTCCTCTTTCCAGGGTATCTAAAATTTCTTTTTCCTTTAGCCCCTCACTTTCACTAAATAATCCCAGGGTAATTAGCAACTTATCCAAACGATTTTTTACAGTAGGGTAAGAGATGCCCATCCTTTCCTGAACTTCTTTTATATTTCCTCTGGAGCGGAGAAAGGCAATTAAAAAATTGCTGTCTTCTTCAGAGAGAGAAAGAAGTTTGTTTATAGGGAATTCTCCCTGAATTGTAGTGCTGCATTTGGGACATCTTAACTCTGTAATCTCCAGCATGGAGTTACAAGCCGGGCAAAGAGTCGGAATTTTCTTCATTATTCACCTCCATATTAATTATATAAATGTATATATTAATAATATTAATATAAATGTTTAATAATGTCAAGTAGAGATTGATAATATAACAAAATAATTTATAATTTTAAAATTTACTATGAAATTTTCTTTTTTTAATGTTTTTATTTCTTGTTTAGCATTTTGTTAATTTTCTTGAAATTCTAATTTTTTTAACATAAAATAGACCATACTGAAAGTGAAAGATAAAAAAGCTAAATGAGAAGAGGAGCAGAAGATTTGAAGACACCAACTTCCCAGGAGAATTTAAGCACAATTTTAGGAATATTGGCTATACTATTTTGGGGGACTACTATTGCCTTTTCACGAAGCCTGGCAGAACAATTAGGACCTTTAACCACTGCTTCCTGGATATACTTGCTGAGCGGTATCTGGAGTTGTGTTTACCTGATTAGTAAACCTGGAAGAATTAAAAAAACCTTTCAACTTCCCATATTATATTTAATCGGTTGCGGAACTTTATTTATTTTTTATATGGTCTGTCTTTATTTGGCGGTGGGGTTAGCTTTTAGCCGTGAACAGGTAATTGAAGTAAGTATTATTAATTATCTCTGGCCCGGTTTAACTCTGGTTTTTTCCCTTCCTATTTTACATAAGAAGGCGAAAATAACTTTAATTCCCGGGGTAGTTCTGGCTTTTAGCGGTTTTTATCTGGCCACTGTAAATAGTGGAATGTTTTCCTGGGAGGTATTCAAAGGGAATTTTCAAGTAAATTATTTTCCTTATTTATTAGCTTTTATGGCCGCTATTTCCTGGGGGCTCTATTCTATTTTAGCTCGCCGCTGGGCTGGTCATACTGAAGGTGGAGCAGTCCCCCTCTTTCTTTTAGGTACCGGATTAGTCTTAATCGTAATAAGGTTTATGTTTCCAGAAGAATCTTATTGGACACCACGTGTAGTAATGGAACTTTTATATATGTCTATCTTTCCCACCTTTTTAGCTTATACTTTCTGGGATAGGGCTATGCGGAAAGGTAATATTATTTTAGTTGCCTCTCTTTCCTATTTTACCCCCTTGCTTTCTATAATTATCAGTTCTTTATATCTTCAGGTGGTAATTAAACCCAGCCTCTGGATAGCCTGTGGTTTAGTTATTTTAGGAGCTGTTATCTGTAAATTTTCCATTATCGATAAAACTGAAAAAGAATCTGCCTAAAGCCTTGCTTTACTGGGGTAATTTCGTTGTAGGGGTTCGATTTATCGAACCCGTAAAGAATCGGGTCGGATGAATCCGACACCCTACCTCGACAGGCGGGCCTGTCCTCGTGAAAACGGGGGACGCCGGTCCTATTACCCCTTTTAAGCTTAGTAAATTAACTTTCCTATCCATAGCGCTGCTATCTGTTGGAATTTTTTTTCTGAAAAAAGAAGGATTTTTAGAATATTATGGCGTATAATTATAAAGATAATAAGAAAAATTAAAATTTGAGGATAGAAATGTGAAATTAGAAATATCAGAAAAGTTTAAAAGATTGATAGTCGATACCGGGCGAGAATTATATAAGCAGAATTTAACCATCGGGACCTGGGGGAATATTAGTGTTTTGGATTCTGAAACAGGCCTGGTTTATATTAAGCCAAGTGGAATGGACTATAATGAGATTAACTTTGAAGATGTTATTGTGGTTGATAAGAAAGGTAAAATAATTGAGGGGTTTAGAAAACCATCCATTGAGATGCCCATGCATCTTTCCATATATAATGCCAGGAAGGATGTAAGAGCTATAGTCCACTATCATCCCATTTATTCGAGTGTGTTGGCCGTAACCGGCTTCAGTCTTCCGGGAATTTGTGAGGACTTTGTCCAGATAGTGGGAGAAAAAGTTTTATGTGCGAAATATGCCTTGCCCGGTTCAGAAGAATTAGCTGAGAACGCAGTTACCAGTTTAGGAAATAGGAAGGCAGTTTTTCCTCTAAATCACGGGACTCTCTGTGTGGGGAAAGATATGAAAGAGGCAATGAAGATCTGCTATGTGGTAGAAAAAACAGCTCATATTTATATTTTAAGTAAAAACGTAGGAAAGTGCAGGATAATTCCTGAAGAAGACATTAAGATAATGCAAGATTTCGCCAGGAATGTTTATGGGAAAGAGCAAGATGAATTAAAGTAAATAGTTTAAAAGGAAGAGTAAAATTACCTTTTGATTTTTAGAGGATGGATAATATGGAAGATAGCGAAAAAAGCAAAGAGCGGCTTATCAATGAATTAGCGAAATTACGTCAGCAGATTACTAAATTAAAGGAATCTGAAATTAAACACAAAAAGACAGAAGAAGACTTAAAGAGAAGGCAGCAAGAATTTGCCAGTTTATTTAAGAGTAGCCCGGAAGCTTTAATCTATGTTGATGAGAAGGGTAAAATATTAGATATAAATGCTCAATTTACTAAATTATTCGGATATACTTTAGAAGAGATTAAAGGAAAAAATGCTGATAGTGGCCTAATTCTTTCTCGGAAAATGATAGATGAAGGAAAAAACTTAACCAAAAAAGCTCTAAAGGGTTTTGTAAATTATGAAACATGCAGAAAAAGAAAAGACAGAAGTGAATTTCCGGTATTTATTTCTTCTGCCCCGGTTAAGATTAATAACAAGTTAAAGGGTCTTGTAACTTTATATCAGGATATTACTGAGCGCCAGAAGATAGTAGATGGTTTAAAAAAGAGTGAAGAAAAATATCGTAGTCTCTATGAGAATATGCCGGGGGTCTACTATCGTGCAGATAGAAAAGGAAATGTCATAATGGTAAATCCTCCCGGAGTTAAATTACTGGGATATAATTCTCCCAAAGAGATCATAGGAAAAAATCTCGCTAAAGATTTATATTACATCCCTAAAGATAGAAAAAGTTTTTTGGAAGAACTGAAAAAAAGAAAGGGAAGCGTCAAAGACCATGAAGTAACCCTAAAAAGAAGAGATGGCACCCCGGTTACTGTCTCCACTTCCAGTCATTTCTACTATGATAAAGAGGGGAATATTGCTGGAGTGGAAGGTATCTTTGTAGATATCACTGAACGCAAAAAAGCCGAGATGGCAATTATATATGAACAGAGTTTGTTACATGCCCTTATGGATAATATCCCTGATTTTATCTATTTCAAAGATGATAAAAACCGATTTGTTAGGGTAAATAAAGCAAGTGGTGAAGACAGAGGTATTACACCTGAGGATTTTATTGGAAAAACTGACTTCGATATTTTCACCGAAGAGGCAGCTAAAAAATGTTTTGCTGATGATGATCAGGTAATGAAAACGGGCAAACCCCTCATTAATAGGATAGAAAAAATCACTTATTTGAATGGGATGGAGCGTTGGTTTTCTGCTACCAAGGTACCTCGATATGATGAAAAAGGCAAAATAATAGGGACAATAGGTATAACCCGAGACATCACCGAACGCGTACGAAACGAAAAACTTCAGCAGGTCTTATACAATATCTCTAATGCTGCCAACTCCCCCATCTCTCTTAATCAGCTTTATAAGACTATCCATCAAGAATTAGGCATTATCATCGATACCAAAAATTTTCATATTGCCTTACGTAACAAAGAAGAAAACAAAGTACATTTTGATTATTTTTTTGATGAGAAAGATGATATCTCTGTTACTTTAGAATATAATAATACTGGTTCACTTTCTGCTTATGTAATCAAGACGGGTCAGCCCCTTTTAGTCAATCGCCAACAGATTAATAAAATGATTGAGAGAGGAGAATTAACTCTGTCTCATTTGGGTACCTTAACCGAAGAGACCCTTTGGTTAGGAGTTCCTCTAAAAATACAAAGTAAAGTAATTGGAACAATGGGGGTCTTGAGTTATACCAACCCCCATCTCTATTCTGAAAAAGATATCAAAATTATGGAATTCATTTCCTCCCAGATAGCTACTGCCATAAAGCGAAAACAAGACGAAGAAGCTCTCTATAAGAGCCAACAAGAATTTGCCAGTCTTTTTAGAAATAGCCCAGAGGCTTTGGTCTATGTAGATGAAAAGAGTAATATTTTAAATATTAATTTTCAATTTGCTAAATTGTTCGGTTATACCTTAGAGGAAATTAAAGGTAGAAATATTAATGATGGGATGATTCACCCCCAAGATAAGATGGGAGAAGCTAAAGATCTATCTCAGAAATCATTATCCGGCGGTTATTATTATTATGAATCTATGAGAAAAAAGAAAGATGGATTCCTCTTTCCAGTGAGTATTTCCAGCTCTTCAGTGGTAATTGATGGTAAGTCTAAAGGCGGAATAGTATCTTACCGGGATATCACTGAACGCAAACAAAATGAAAAACTACAAGAGGTCTTATATAATATCTCTAAAGCAGCCAACTCCCCCATCTCTCTTGACCAGCTTTATAAAACTATCCATCAAGAACTAGGTACCATCATCGATACTACCAATTTCTATATCGCTTTAGTAGATGAGAAAGAATCCAAGATTTTCTTTCCCTACCATGTCGACGAGAAAGATGATGATTTCCCCATTTTGAAGTTTAATACTACCAATACCCTTACTACTTATGTTATAAAAACAGGGAGACCTCTTCTTAATGATAATAATCAATATAAGGAGATGGTAGCCCAAGGAATATTAACGGCTATGGGTACTACCGCCGATAAATCCATCTGGTTAGGTGTCCCCTTAAAAGTGGAAGATAAAGTAATAGGAGTTATGGCAGTACAAAGCTACACCAATTCCGAACTCTATTCTGAGAAAGATATCAAAGTTATGGAGTTTGTCTCTGAACAGATAGCTACTGCCATAGAAAGAAAGAGGATGGAGGAGGAGCTAAAAAAAATAGCTCATTATGACACCATTACCGGAGCATGTAACAGAGGGTATGGTTTAGAACTTCTTCAAAGACAGATAAAATTATCTAAAAGAAATAAATCTCCTTTATTATTAGCTTATAGTGATTTAGATAATCTAAAAGATATCAATGATGAATTTGGTCATGAAGAAGGGGATAGAGCTATGGTCCAAGTAGCAAAACTTTTTAAATCTATCTTGAGGGAGGTAGATATTATCGCTCGGATGGGAGGGGATGAATTTTTAGTAATCTTCTTAGACAGTTCCTTAAACGAAATACCAATAATTAGAGAAAGGTTAAGTAAGGAATTAGACCGCTTAAATCAGATTTCCAAAAAACCTTATAAAATAGGATTTAGTACAGGATTTTCTTATTATAACCCATCCAATCCCCTACCGATGAACGAGTTAATCCGCATAGCCGATCAGAAGATGTATGAAGAGAAGAAGAAAAAAGGTAAGGGAAGATAATTTGTCTTAATTAACCGATTAACCAATTAAATTAGCTATTAGTGTAAGGTTAGCGTAGAGCGTATCTTGCATCGAACAAAAAATTAGGATTCAGGTATAGAGGCACAATGAATCGTGCCCATACAACATATTGTATCTTTTCTTACAATCTATTCCTGGCTAACTAATTTATTTTATATTTATTCTTTGTGTTTTCTTTACTAACGACTATTCACTAACGACTAACGACTATTTTTAAGGAACAATCAATTTTAAACTTTTTGGCAAAAGAGTTATGGTAAATTCCTTCTGTCCTTCAATTACTTCACCGCTTACTTGTGCCAGAACAGGTTCTGAAGATTGAATCACTACCTCTTTAGCTCTATAAAAATTTATCCCCTTAACACTTGAGTGTGTACCTTTAAAAGCTTTGGGGATAATGCTAAGATATTTAAATCTTCCCATCTCTTCTACCAGGCAGATTTCTAATAAACCATCATCTAATATAGCTTCCGGAGTAATTTTAAATCTGCCACCGTAAAATTTTCCATTACTAATAGCAATAAATAGAATTTTAGAATGGATTTCTTGTCCATCAAATTTTATCTTTACATTATGGTAGCTAAAAGGAGAAAGAAGTTTTTTTACGGTAGCGAAGACATAAACAAATGCACTAAGAATGCGCAAATTGGGGTGTTTGCTTTTCATTTGATTGGCAAGCAGAGCTACTTCTGCATCAAATCCTATCCCACAAATATTAGCAAAATAAATCTGGTTATTAATTACCCCTACATCTATTTTTTTAGTCTTGCCTTTAATTAAAATTTTACATGCTTCAATTATATCAGAAGGGATGTCTGTGCTTTTAATAAAATCATTAGCCCATCCTAAGGGGATTATTCCTAAAGAGGGATCATTTTTTGATTTCATAATTCCGTTCACTATTTCGTTGACTGTTCCGTCCCCGCCAATTGATATGATAAGATCTACCCCCTTATCAGCAGCTTTTTGGGCAAGTTCTACCGCTTCACCGTGATGCGAAGTATAGCTGACTTTAAAATTAAATCCGTTTTCTTTTAAACATTTAAAAATTGTTTTTAGATGAGGGCGGGGCTTTCCCCCACCGGCTGTCAAATTAATTATGAGCTCTGTTTTCAATTTTATTTCTCCTTTGTATGAATATTGTTTAATAAAATTTTATAGGTTTCTGGTTTTCTATCCAGTATTGTATTGGTATGGGGAACAATGTCTTTTTTTCGAGAAAGTTGGAGACAGAGTGCAGATAGGCTGGCTTGCTCAGTTTTACCCAGACAAGAGGTTAATATTTGTCCCGAAGGAGAAGTTATTAAGCTATGTCCGCTACCCTGATGAGAAATAGAATTAGAACAGGCGACAAATATTTTGTTTTCTGCTCCCCGGCTACGGCAAATGTTTATCTGTCTGTCATTACTAAATTTACCGGGCCAGATAATTAAATCTGCCCCCTTAAGTGTTAGGGTACGGGATATTTCAGGGAAAATTCCTTCATAACCTATCATTACTCCTATGTAACCGTAAGAAGTTTTAAATACCGGAAGGCCTAAATCTCCAGAAGAAAAAAGATTCTTTTCTTCTTTTTCTAAATGAGTCTTTCTGTATTTTCCTCGGAGTTTACCCGATTCTATAAGAAAAGTGGTTTTATAATAAAACTCACCCGCTTTTTCAACCAAAGTAATAGCGCAGATCACTTTCCTATCTTTAGTTATTTGTTTGACTTTATGGATGATCTCCTCTCCACTTTCGGGGAAGATAAAATCACATTCGGGAAAGATAATAATATCAGTCTCCTGTTCTAATAGATTATTTATAAAGAATTCTATCTTTTGAAGATATTTTTTAAAATTATCTTCAAATTTTATTTGCACTACTGCAGTAAGCGGATTCGGGTTTTTAGGATTAGTCTTTTTTTTCATAATAGAATAAATAGGCAAAGTATTAGTAGGTTGAACCAATTCGGAATAAAGTTCCGGTCTGCGGTCATCGATTATATTTACTTTATGGTCAATTGATTTATCCATAGCTTCTTCAAGTGAAATTTCATAAAAGAGAATCTCTTCCTGGGAAGAAGAGGCAATTTTAGCCACCTCACCATCAGGTGTAAAGACGGTACTTTTTCCACAATATAATATACTCTTTGCTTCCATTCCCACTTTATTAGCTGCAATTATCCACACTCGGTTTTCCAGGGCTCGTGTTGGAATCATATATTCTACCTGAGGGTTGGTGAGAGTCTCTTTCTCAAATCCTGAAGTCACCCAGTTGGTAAGGTCAAGCAAAATGTCCGCTCCCTGTAAACTCAAACAACGGACTATTTCAGGGAGTCGTCCATCAGCACAGATAAACATACCCACCTTTCCGAACTCGGTCTCAATTACCGGATATTGTTCACCGGCGCAGAACCAATGAGAATCAAAATGCCAGAGGTAAGATTTTCGGAAGCGGCTTATCTCCTGACCTTCCGGATTGATAAGTAAAGCAGAATTGTAAAAAATATTTTCGATTAGGTCAGTTTCAACTATCCCTAAAGCTATGTAGCATTTATACAGTTTAGCTCTTTGTTTAACTTCGGCAATTAGTTCTAAAGTCGATTTCTGGAATTCTAAAGAATTTTTCACAATTAGCGGAGAAATGTAATAGGCCGGATAGGCACATTCCGGTAAGACCATTAATTGAGGGTGTGAATCTGATGCCTTGTCAATCATTCTTAAGATATTTTCTTTATTTTCGTATCTATCCTCATACTCTCTTGCACTTACCTGAAGGCAAACTACCTTTAATTTATTAATCATTGAGAAATCCTCCTTCTTGGTTAGTGTAAACTTTTTCTTTTCTTTCGCTTTCTTAACTCGATACTTAATACTATATACACGATACTATATCTACTTTCTACAAATAATTTAAAATTCCTGCTATAATAGAAAAAATAATTATTTATTTTTTAAAAAGGTAAACTTTCGTGCCAGCACCAAAGTTTACTTTTGGGGGAGAGGAGGACTATGCTTAAAGGAAAATTAGTAAATTTAAGAGCTGCGGAGAAGAAAGACCTGGAAGATATAATGAAATGGGTAAATGATCGGGAGGTTACTAAATATTTAGCTGCCTTTCTCTATCCGGTTTCGCGGGCGGAAGAGGAAAAATTTTTAGAAAGAGCGATGAGTCATAATGATACAGAAAAGCATCTGGTTATGGAAACTAAAGAAGGAGAATATATAGGTCAGATTGGTTTACATAATATTGATTGGAAGAATAGAAATGCAGAACTGGGAATCGTAATCGGCAATAAAGAATATTGGGGTAAAGGCTATGGTACAGATGCCACCAAAATTCTGCTTAACCATGCTTTTAATCAGATGAATTTATATAAAGTATATCTTCGAGTCTTTGATTATAATCAGAGAGGTGTACGTTGTTATGAGAAATGTGGATTTAAAGAAGAGGGAAGATTAAGAAAAGGTCAATTTTATGGCGGAAAATATTATGATGTAATTTTAATGGGCATATTAAAAGACGAGTTTGAAAAGATAGATAAGTGATTACCAGGGGTTAGTGTAAACTTTAGTGGGGTAGATAGATAAAAAGAGGAATGTTACTTTTTTCTATCTTTTTTTCTCTTTCTTAACTCGATACTTTCTTTAAAAGAATTTTTAAAATACCCGGAAAGATGATAAAATTAAATAAAATATGATTAAGGTAATTTTTAATGGAACTTTTTGATAATTTTGAGAAAAACAAATTAAATAATGCACCCCTTGCCGATAAGATAAGGCCGGAAAGGTTGGAAGATTTCTTAGGGCAGGAAAAGATTGTTGGCCCGGGGAAACCTTTGCGTAAAGCTATTGAAGAAGATAAACTCCAATCCATTATCCTCTGGGGTCCACCCGGTTCCGGAAAAACAACTTTAGCCAGAATTATCGCTAAAATAACCAAGACTCATTTTGTTCCTTTCAGTGCGGCAGTTTCAGGCGTACCTGCTTTGAGGAAAATTATCAAAGAAGCCCAGGATAGAAGAAGATATTACAATCAGAAGACCATCCTGTTTGTGGACGAAATTCATAGATTTAATAAAGCCCAGCAGGACGCTTTTTTACCCTACGTAGAAGACGGAACTATAGTCTTAATTGGGGCTACCACCGAAAATCCTTCCTTTGAGGTTATTTCCCCTCTTTTATCGAGGTCTACTGTTTATATATTAGAACCATTATCTCCGGAAGACTTGAAAAATATTTTGGAAAAATCTTTACCGGATAAAGAAAAAGGTCTGGGAAAATATAAGGTAAAATTAGAACCAGAAGTTTTAGATTTTATTATTGAACTCGCTTATGGAGATGCTCGTATAGCTTTAAATATTTTAGAATTTGCGGTAATAACTACCAAACCAGATACACAAGGCGTAAGAAATATAAGTTTGAAAATTATCGAAGAGGTAGTCCAAAAGAGATGCCTGCGTTATGATAAGACCGGGGAAGAACATTACAATATTATCTCTGCTCTACATAAGAGCATGCGCGATTCTGATCCCGATGCTGCTATTTACTGGGTAGCCCGAATGCTGGAAGCCGGAGAAAATCCCCTCTATGTCGCCCGGCGTCTGGTGAGATTTGCCTCAGAAGACATAGGGAATGCTGACCCCCAGGCCTTACAGGTAGCAGTAGCAGCTATGCAGGCAGTCCATTTTTTGGGAATGCCCGAAGGTAATTTAGCTTTAGCTCAGACCGCCACCTATTTAGCCTGTGCCCCCAAGAGTAATGCTCTCTATAAAGGTTATCAACTCACCCAGGAAGATATTAAGAGGTGGGGACCTCTGCCAGTTCCTTTGGTTATTCGTAATGCTCCCACTGCTTTAATGAAAGATTTAGATTACGGTAAAGGCTATAAGTATGCCCATAATTTTAAGGATGGATATATTATCCAGGAACATCTCCCCAAAGAATTAAAGGGAAGAAAATATTATTTTCCCACTGATAGGGGATTTGAAAAAGAGATTAAGCAAAGGCTGGAAAAATTAAAAGCCAAATACAAAAAAGATAGTATGTAGTATAATAGTATGTAGTTTAAGAAAATAAAAGAAAGAAGCCAGGAACCAGAAGGAGTAGGGGCGTATTGCGGCGTATTGCATACGCCCAGATAAACGGATAGCGGATAGAAACTAGCGTATAGCGTAGAGTTGTGAAAGAGGGAATCAGAATTTAGAAGCTATGTGTAGGGGCAGACCTTGTGTCTGCCCACAGAAAAATATGAAGGTTAAGCGTTTAGCGTAGAGGAAGGAAAGAAGAAGATAGGAATCATAAGACAGGATTCAGAATCAAAAATAAAAAAAACGGAAATGTCATTGCGAGCGACCATAGGGAGCGCGGCAATCCCAACCTTCCTTATATAATATAAGTAAAAAGGATAAATTTTATGAAAGAAAATATGAAAAATGAAAAAGAAGAAACAATTCTCAGGGAATTAGAGAAAACAAGAAAAGAAGCGGTAAATTCTTCCGGTGAAAAATATTACAGTATTTCAGTAAAACAGATTAAAGAGATATCTTGTAAATTTCAAACTAAGTCCCGAGAAGTAGATATGTTAGCCCTGCAAAATAACATAATACCTAAACGCTACCAGCGTAATTTAGGAGTGGTTAGCCCTTCCGAACAAATAAAATTGCTTCAGTCAAAGGTAGCTATAATTGGAGCTGGCGGATTGGGTGGAACGGTATTAGAACTTTTAGTCAGGATGGGAATTGGAGAATTAATAATTGCCGACAAAGACATAATAGGAGACAGTAATCTGAATCGACAGATACTTTCTACCGAAACCAATTTAGGGCAGAGCAAGACCGAGGTCGCAGTAAAGAGGGTAAAGGAAATAAATTCCTCTATAGAGATTACCGGACATTCTGTTTTCATTGATGCAGATAACGTGAAAAAAATTATTGAGGGAGCAGAGATAGTAGTAGATGCTCTGGATAATCTTCCTGTTCGCTTTATACTTCAACAAGCCTGTCGAGAATTAAACATCCCTCTGGTTCATGGAGCTATAGCCGGATTTAATGGCCAGCTTACCACTATCTTTCCTCAAGATAAAGGATTAGAATTAATCTATGGCTCTAATAAAGATTTACCTGAACATGGGAGCGAGGTAGAATTAGGTGCTCCTACAGTGACTCCTGCTCTGATTGCTTCTTTAGAAGCCCAAGAAGTGTTTAAAATATTATTAAAAAGAGGTAAACTCTTTCGGAATAGACTGCTATATTTAGATATTGAAGAAGGAACTATAGAAATATTTAAATTAGTCGTTAGTGAATAGTGAATAGTCGTTAGTTTAAAATACAATTTTTCAGTTTTAGTTTTCAGTTTACAGTTATCATTATATAACTAAAAGCTTAAAGCTAAAAACGCAAAACCATAATTCAAAATTCAAAACTTTTTCTCTCAATACTAATTTTTAAGTTTTAGTTTTTGCTTCTTTATCTTTTCATTTTGCTATATAGTATACGAGATAATAAAGATGAAATCCAATAGATAAAACAATATATTTAAATTTTAAGCTATGACTTTACGTTTTGCGCTTTTCGTTTTTCGCTATATACTATACACGAATTAGGGCTTATAGGAAAAGGAAATTCCTATACAATAAATTTATAAAAAATAAAATAGTTCAAAAATATTAGAAAGAAAGGATGATATGAAGACTAAAAAAATAAGAGTAGGACTAATCTTTGGAGGAAGGTCGGGAGAACATGAAGTTTCATTTTGGTCCGCCTCTTCAATTATTAAAGCAATAGATAAAGATAAATATACCGTAGTCCCTATCGGTATAACCAAAGAGGGCAGATGGATTTCTCCCCAGGACTCTGAATTGGCTCTTCAATCTGGCAAAATCGAAGGGAAGAACACGGTAATTTTATTGAATGACTCTTTCAGTAAGTCCCTGGTTTGTATAGACAATAATCAAAAATTGGATAAAAGCTCGGCTTTGGAAAAATTAGATGTAATCTTCCCGATATTACATGGTCCTTATGGAGAGGATGGAACAATACAGGGGCTCTTGGAGTTAGCTAACATTCCCTATGTGGGAGCTGGAGTTGCCTCCTCAGCAATTTCTATGGACAAAGATTTAATGAGAACAATATTTCAACAAAAAGGCTTGCCCATATTAAAATGGATAACCATTAAGAGAAAAGAGTGGCAAAAAGATAAAGAAAAGATCTTTTCTTTAATTCAGGATGGCTTCGAATATCCTCTTTTTGTAAAGCCCGCTAATTTAGGTTCGAGCGTGGGAATAACTAAAGTTCACAAGAAAGAAGAATTAGAAAAGGCCATAGATTTAGCTTCTTCTTATGATAGAAAGATTTTAATTGAAGAGGGATTAGAAGAAGTAAGAGAGATAGAATGCGGTGTTTTAGGTAATGACGAACCCCAGGCTTCAGTAGTGGGTGAGGTCAAACCGGCAGGAGAATTTTATGATTATGATTCAAAATATATAGAGGAGGGGACACAATTAATTATCCCGGCTGATTTACCTCTTGGAGTATCCCAAGAGGTTCAGGAGATTGCCCTTCGTGCTTTTAAAGCTGTTGATTCTGCCGGGATGGCGCGAGTAGATTTTTTTGTCAGCAAAAAAGAAAATAAAATATATTTAAATGAAATTAATACTATCCCCGGTTTTACTTCTGTCAGTATGTATCCTCGCCTGTGGGAGGCGAGCGGCATCCCTTATCCCGAACTAATTGACCGATTAATTCAACTGGCCTTAGAAAGACACCAGGATAAAAAACAGAATAAAATATCCTACGACGAATCAAAACTTTTAAATAAATAACATTAGAGGTGAGGAAATAAGGGTTTAGATTTTTCAAAAATTGGTAATTTGCAACTCTGTTGTAGTTAGGTTGTTATAAAGAATAATAGCATTATCTTATTGGGACTAAAAAAAAGTGATATATATAAAAAATAAATACGATATTAAAATGATGAGAAAAGCAGGGGAATTGGCGGCAAAACTATTAAAGTACATCGAATCTTTTGTTAAAGAAGGCGTTTCTACTTTATATCTAAATGATCTTTGTGAAGAGTTTACTAAAAAGCATGGGGCAATTTCTGCTCCCTTAAATTACAATGGTTTTTCGAAAAGCATTTGTACGTCAATAAACAATGTAGTATGCCATGGGATTCCCTCTGAAAAGGAAATCTTGGAAGACGGTGACATTCTCAATATAGATGTTACCGTTAAATTAGACGGTTATTATGGAGATACATCAAAGACCTACTTAATTGGTAATGTAGACGAAGAAGCAAAATACTTAGTTAGGCGTACAGAGAATGCTATGTATCGGGGAATAAAAGCGGTGAAGCCGGGGAAATCCCTTTATGAAGTCGGTAAAGCAATAGAAAAGTATATCAGTAAATTCGGTTATTCAATCGTGCGTGATTTTGTTGGGCACGGTATTGGAAAAAATTTTCATGAAGACCCACAAGTTTTACATTACTACAGCTTGCGAAATAAAATCAGGCTTCAGGAAGGAATGATTTTTACCATTGAACCAATGATTAATATGGGAAAGTCATATGAAGTTAAGGTGTCTTCAGAAGATGGTTGGACAGTAACAACTGAGGATGGAAGTCTTAGTGCTCAGTTCGAGCATACTGTTCTTGTAACTTCTAAAGGTGCAGAAATTCTAACAAAGGCTTAAAATTGGTTTAACCAAATTATGACCTTTTTATCTAATAGGGCATACTCCGTTGGAACACGATTCATCTCCTACATCAATTTCTGTTTCTTCCTTTTCATATTTTGAGATAAGCGAAGGAATAAAAGGTAACATTTCTTTTACTCTCTTCTCATATTCTTTTTTTGTTATTGCCTCATAAGGCATTTGAGCATAAAAACTATTATCTAAAGAGACAAAACTTACTGCTACTACTTCATCCCAATTATTCCATAACCATTCTTCTACTTCTTCCCATTCATGGTTTTGCACGTGAACAGTAATAGAAGTATTATGATCTGTATATTCTTTTTGGAAAGAACGATAAATTTCTAATTGTTCTATAGCGGAAACATCTTTTTTGGTTTTCCCTTCCGGAGCGTAACAAGGAAAAGAGATTACCTTTGTTTGGCAATTTTCCTCAGTTTGTCCATTCTCCGGTTTTATATCATATCCTAATTCTTCACAAACCTTAAGCAAGGGGTCATTAGCATTAATACGAACCCTCCTGATAAAATAAGGAGAATGAGAATGATGTACTCCACTAGAAACGGTTGGTAATTGCGAAAGAGTACCTTCCGGTTTCACTGTGGTCATAAGCAAAGGAGGTTCAACTCCTAACTTTTGCGCATAGGACTCTGCTTCTTGATGAACAATATCTCTTAATTTTTTCCGTAATTCCGATTCTATTTCTTTATTCATTGTAGTAGCATTCACCATATCCTGCCATCCGGTCAAACTACAGCCTACCAACCTATCTCTTTTTTGTTTTAAATTCCATTGATCTAACTCCAGATCTAAAAAGGTCATCCGAAACCCTGCTCGCAAAGAAAACCTTTGAGCTTCAAATAATTTATTCTTATCTAATTTACCGTTATGTACAAAACTTAATACATTTACTGTAGTCAAATTACACATTTGGTCTCTATCAAGCAGCACCTCCATACAGGGATTAGCTCCTTGCAAATTAGGTCTTCTTTTAGCGGCTGCTTCTGCATTCATAAAACCAGGCTCGCCACTATATCTCATTTGCTTTACATGCCAGGAAAGTTGTTCCCGAGTTGGTTTAGAAGTATAAAAAATACTATTGTTACTCATTTCTCGATAGGAAATAGCTTCATTTTTTATCCATTTACCATCCACTTGTTCATAGAGATTATTCTTAGCATTTAAAATACTCTGGTCATCTTTATCGAATAACACCACTTCACTGGTCCGCCTGACTCCTCCTACTACTACATTTTGGCCAATGATATTAGCTATATCCAGACAATCTATCGGCCGCAATTTTTTTAAATTACCATAACAATTTATTTTCACTGTTTTATCGATTTTAGAAAACATCTCTCTTAAGCTTTCGTATCCGGAAGCAGTACCACCAAAAGTTTTTAACTTTTCTCCTTTTGGTCTGACATTATTATAATTAAAAATAATAGTTTTTATTTCCCGGTATTCATTTTTATATAGTATGCTTAAATAATAATCTAATGATTCCACCCAACCTTCTTTGCTATCTCCGATTATAATATGGGAGGTATTATTTTCAAAAGTGATACTGGTTAAATCTTCTCTCCTCTCTTTAGGTAAAGGGGAATATAATTCGTGTATAATCTTTATGTTTGTTCTTATTTTTGGTAATTTTTTTACATCTGATTTTAAAACTCTTATTCCCACTCCAGATCCGATCATTAACAGGTAAAACAAATCTTTAAAGGCATTAAAATTATCTAAGACTATAAAGCTGCAATTAAAATTTGCCATGGGATATTTTGAGCTTACTTCTGTCCCTCCAATCCAAAGGCTTCTACCGGCTAAAAATTGTCTTAAATGAAAAACATTATCGTAGAGAAGTTCTGCTTCACACTGTGTAGTTTTAACCAAACTGCAATTAAATTCTACTGTTCTTCTTACCGTTTCCCACCAATATTCTCTTCTTTTTTCGAGAGGTAACCATCGGGAATAAGTTCGGTAATAAACAAATTGACCTAATTGAGTGGGAAAAGGATTGGGAAGATGTTTATATTGGCTGATAAAGTCATCCGTTAACAACTTGTGGTTTTTTTTAGGGATTTCTCTTAATTCGTCACGCTGTTTTCTATATAAGATATAAATTTTTGCAACATCTTTCCTTTCACTATTCATCAGTTCTGTTTCTACCTGTTCCTGAATATCATTAACTGTTACACTTTCTTTGGAAGCCTGCAAGTCTTTTTTTATTTTTGCAGCAATAGATACACATAGCTCTTTATCTACTCCCTTTATGGTTTCGCGCATTGCCTGAGTAATAGCATTTATTATCTTATTCGGATCAAAATATTGTACTGTATTATTACGTTTAATTACTTCTATCATTTTTTTCTCCCCATTATCGTGACAAGGGATGACTTATCCCATTCTTAATATTTTAACATAAAAAAATAAAAATTAGGGAAAAATAAATAATAAATATCAGAAAATAGTTTCTTGTATAAATAATAAATGATTATCTCCCAAAAACTAAAGTTTCTCTCTATTTCTATTTACGCAATAAGATATAATTCCCTGTTTTTACTTGAAAATGAAGCTTAAACTTGCGATAATACTAAAATGAGACTTTTATATTGAAAGGAGGGAATAAAAATGATTAAGGATTTAATTAGAAAAAATAGAACCTACAGAAGATTTTACGAAGATGTTCCAGTCAATAGAAAAACTTTAGAGGAACTGGTAGATTTAGCCAGACTTTCGGCATCTGCTTCCAATAAGCAGCCTTTAAAATATGTTTTATCTTGTGAAAAAAATAAAAATGATTTAATTTTTCCTACTTTAGCCTGGGCAGGTTATCTTAAGGATTGGCCGGGTCCGATTGAAGGGGAAAGGCCTTCTGCCTATATCGTGATGTTGAATGATACAGAAATTACTAAAAATTACTGGTGTGACCCGGGTATTGCTGCCCAAAGCATTCTTCTGGGAGCAACCGAGAAGGGATTAGGGGGGTGTATATTTGCCTCGGTAAAAAGAGATGAACTGAGGTCTGCCTTAAAAATTACCGAAAGATATGAGATTCTGTATGTATTGGCCATTGGTAAACCTAAAGAAAAAGTTGTGCTTGAAACAGTTGGTCCCGAGGGAGACATAAAATATTGGCGGGATAACCAAGGAGTCCATCATGTACCTAAAAGAACTCTTGAAGAGATTATTATTAAATGATTTAAAGTAATAGATAAATGTGTTATTATTTAAAATAAAAATAAATCAGAAAATAGGTTACTGTCTATAAGACAGCCTATTTTTTATTATGAAAGGAAAACATGAGTAAAAATCCAATTACTACAATAAATATGGAAAATGGAAAATCGATAACAATTGAGCTGTACCCCGAGATTGCTCCCGATACTGTAAATAATTTTATTTCACTTATAAAGAAAAAATTTTATGATGGTCTTTTATTTCATAGAGTTATTGCCGATTTTATGATTCAAGGAGGGTGTCCTAAGGGAACAGGAACCGGTGGGCCTGGCTATAAAATAAAAGGGGAATTTTTATCGAATGGTTTTAAGAATGATTTAAAACATAAAGAAGGCGTGATAAGCATGGCGCGTAGCAGCGAGCCAAATAGTGCAGGCTCGCAATTTTTTATAATGCACAAAGATGCACAACATTTGGATGGAAATTATGCAGCATTTGGTAAAGTAATTGAAGGAATGGATGAAGTTGATAGAATGGTAAATGTTAAGAAAGATAGAAATGATAAGCCGATTGTTTCAGAGATTATAAAGGAAATAACTATTAACTGTTTTGGAGAAGATTATCCTAAACCCGAAATAGAAATGAGCTGAAAAAGTAGTCTATCCTCTTTTTTCTTTATTATGCGTATACGTCTTTATTTAGTGTAAACTTTAGCGGGGTACTTTAAAAAGGAAAAGAATAGTTATTGCTTTTGTTTTCCCAACTTTTTTTCTCTAATCCTCTTTCTTAACTCGATACTCAATACTATATACTCGATACTATTTTTAATAGTTTTGACGAAATAGAGATACTGTGTTACTATTTTAATAATAGTAATACTAATAGGAGAAATTAATGTCCGATATAATCCGCTTCGGAGTATCCTTAGAAAAAGAACTTTTAGAAAAATTTGATAAACTTATCAAAGAAAAAAAATATTCCAATCGCTCGGAAGCGATTAGAGATTTAATTAGAGAAAATTTAGTTAAGAGAGAATGGATAGAGGGAAAGGAAGTTGCAGGAGCAATTACTTTAGTATTTGATCACCACAAAAGAGAATTGATGAATACCTTGACAGATATTCAACATGATTTTCATACATTAATTATCTCCAGCCAACACATTCACTTAGATCACGATAATTGTCTGGAGATAATAGTGGTAAGAGGGAAACCAAAAGAGGTGAGGGAGCTGGCGGACAAATTAAGAGCAACTAAAGGGGTAAAATACGGATCTTTGTCTATAGCTACCACCGGGAAAGAGCTGGTGTAGGGAAATAGTTTTCAGTTTTCGGTTAATAGTTTTCAGATTTAAATTATTTTATAGAGGCTAATGTCCTTATATTTTTTTGCCTTATGCGTAACACGAAAATAAAATTAGTATATAGCAAAGAATAGCGTGGAGCGTATAGCGGATAGCGTATAGAAGTAGGGGCTTGATTTATCAAGCCCGTAAAACTTGGGTCGAATAAATTCGACCCCTACATTAAAAACAATTGAACAATTAATAAAAATCAGGAGGAAAGATGTGAAAAATATAAAGTTCAAAACAGTTTTAATTTTTAGTTTAGTGGTGATATTTTTATTTGGAAGTTTGATTACAGTCAGTGCTCATTTTGGGATGGTAATTCCCTCTGATGATATTATTAGCATGGAGGACAATAAAAGTATTAGTTTGACAGTACAATTTATTCATCCTATGGAAGGGGATTATATGGATATAGTTAAACCTGCGCAATTTGGAGTTTTGGTCCAGGGAAAGAAAATAGATTTGCTAAATACCCTTCAAGAGAAAAAGATTAATGATTGTACTATATGGGAGGCTAATTATCAGATAAAACGTCCGGGCGACCAAATCTTTTATGTTGAGCCACAACCCTATTGGGAACCGGCAGAGGATTGTTTTATTATTCATTATACTAAGGTGATTGTAAATGCCCTTGGTCTGGAAGTAGGTTGGGATGAAGAAGTAGGATTAAAGACGGAGATTATTCCCTTGACTCGGCCCTATGGTCTTTGGACAGGAAATGTTTTTCAAGGGATAGTAAAAGTTAAGGGAGAAGCAGTCCCTTATGCGGAAATAGAAGTAGAATATTACAATCAAGATGGCAAGGTTAAATGGCCTGCTGACCCTATGATTACTCAGGTAATTAAAGCTGATCAGAATGGTGTATTCACTTATGCTATGCCTAAGGCAGGTTGGTGGGGATTTGCAGCTCTTAATGAGGACGAAGAGAAAATAAAGCAAAATGGGGAAGAAAAGTCAGTGGAAATTGGAGCAGTGCTCTGGGTCAAGACTTATGATATGTAATAAATAGTTAAAAAGGAAATACTTTATGCATATTTCAGAAGGAATACTATCTGCACCGGTATTAGTTACAGGTGCAGCTTTGACTGCTGCAGCAGTAGGATATAGCTTAAAAAAGATGGAACATAAGGAAGTGCCTAAGGTGGCAATCCTATCTTCCGTTTTTTTCGTGGCTTCTTTAATTCACGTTCCCGTCGGTCCTTCAAGTGTACATCTAATTCTAAATGGAATTATAGGGGTATTATTGGGTTGGTCCGCCTTTCCGGCGATATTAGTTGCTCTTGCCTTGCAAGGTGTGCTCTTTCAATTTGGAGGAATTACCACCTTGGGAGTAAACACTTTTAATATGGCCTTACCGGCTATTATCTGTTTTTATCTGTTTAATTGGGGGATTAAAGGGGAGAATAATTTTATTGCCCTGACCCTGGCCTTTGTTTGTGGATTTCTGGCGGTGTTATTAAGTGGAGTTATGGTAGCAGCTGCCTTGATCTTTACCGGAGAACCATTTATGCAGGTAGCTAAATTGGTGCTAATTGCCCATTTGCCGGTGATGATTTTAGAGGGAGTGTTAACTGTATTTTGTATAGGATTTTTGAGGAAAGTTAGACCGGAAATATTAGATATATGATTACACAGATTGATTAAAAAATATAGTAAAAGTCATGTTGGAGAGATAAGATGAAAAAAAAATTGTATTTAATTTTGATATTTATATTTTTAATTATTATAATGATAAATATTTCGGCCTTTGCCCATAAAGTCAATATCTTTGCCTATGTAGAAAGGGAAAAAATCTATACCGAAAGTTATTTTAATGATGGCAAAAAGTGTGTAGATTCCAAGATTGAATTATTTGATAACCAGGAGAATAAACTATTAGAAGGTATAACTGATGATGAAGGGGCGTTTTCTTTTGAAATCCCCCCTGGAGATGGAGATTTAAAGTTAGTTCTTACTGCCAGTATGGGACATCGGGCAGAATATATTATTCAAGCGGATGAATTAGGAAACATCAAGGGGTTAATTGAAGAAAAGATTGAAGAACCCGTATCTGCTGTTTCTCCCGAAGTTTCTTCATTCGATTTAAAAGAAATCCAATCATTAATTGAAGATGCCCTGGATGAAAAGTTAAAGCCAATCATGAGCGAAGTGAGAGAGATTAAGAAGTCTCAAGAGGATAGAATTTCGCCTACCGAGATAATCGGAGGCATAGGTTACATAATTGGTATTTTTGGAATTGTCGCTTATTTTTTAAGCCGTAAAAAATAATTTAAAATTTTATTTTCAGGTGGTTAATTTGATTAAAGAAAAATTTTCAGAAGGAGATTCCTTTTTTCATAGGCTCGATCCACGGGTAAAGATTATCGTGGCTTTATTCTTTTCAGTAATTGTTGCTGTTACCGATAAATATACCTCATTGTCAGGTGCTTTATTATTTGCTGTGGGGGCAGTGGCTGTCGCCCACTTAAAGACCAAAGAAATAATTTCCCGTCTATTAGTAGTGAACAGTTTTATCTTTTTATTATGGTTAATGCTCCCCCTTACCTTTCCCGGTAAAAATATTTACACTTTAGGCTCATTAAATATTTCTCGGGAAGGAATCAAATATGCCCTCTTAATTACCATAAAATCTAATTCTATTATTTTAGCTGGAATCGCTCTTCTTTCCACCTCTTCAATATTTAATCTGGTTCACGCCTTGCGTCATTTACATCTTTCTGATAAACTAACTCAGTTGTTTTTCTTTACTTATCGTTATACCCAAACTATTCACTCTGAATATATCAGATTAAATAATGCTTTAAAAATAAGAGGTTTTAAAGCCCGGACTAATTTCCACACTTACAGAACTTATGCTTATTTAGTGGGAATGATGTTGGTTCGGAGTTATGACCGCTCCAAAAGAGTTTATAATGCTATGCTTTGCCGGGGGTTCAAGGGAAAATTATGGACTTTAAATCATTTTGTTTTTAAAAAATCGGATTTTGTAGCGGGGGCTGTGATGATTAGTTGTATTATGGCATTGGTGTTATTACCGTGAAAGAAAAAAAGAACGAAGCTGTAATCAAAATTACCGACCTTTCCTTTGCTTATCCCTCCCGGGATTATGTATTTAAAAAGTTCAATTTTAATTTTTTCAAAGGAGAAAGGATAGGACTGGTTGGGCCCAATGGAAGTGGAAAGACCACTCTTTTCCATCTTATTATGGGACTTCTACATCCATCAGAAGGAAAGATTGAGATTTTTGGAAAAGAGAGAGCAGTAGAGAATGATTTTATTGAAATTAGAGAAAGAATTGGCCTTCTTTTTCAGGATCCGGATGATCAGTTATTTAGTCCTACTGTTGCCGAAGATATTGCTTTCGGACCTCTAAACTTAAGAAAAAATCATCAGGAAACTAAAAAAATCTTGAAAGAAACTTTAGAGACCCTTGGGTTAGCTGGCTTTGAAGATAGGATTACTTATAATCTTTCCTATGGTGAGAAAAGGTTAGTTTCTCTGGCTACAGTATGGGCAATGCAGCCGGAGATTTTATTGCTTGATGAACCTACAATCTGGCTTGATGATAAAACTATCGAAAAGATAGTCCAAATTTTAAATAGCCATCCTCATTTATCCTATATAATTATCTCTCATGATAAAAAATTTTTAAAAGAAATCACTAATTGTACTTACCTGATGGATAATGGAAAGATAAAGAAAAAATAATTTTTTTATTATCTTTCATCTAGAGCAATTTTTATTTTTAAAAATCTTTGTTATAATGAAGCTACAATGTTTTTTTACGAGATACGATTCACGAGATACGAGATACAAAGTGGGGGATAAAAAAATGAAAATTGGAATCGTAGGGATGCCTTTAACAGGGAAGACCACTCTGTTTAATCTTTTAACCGGCCAACACAAGGAGACTTCTGCCTACTCCTCAAAGGGTACTAAAAATGTAGGAATAGCCACTGTTTATGACCAGAGAATAGATTATTTAAGTTCCCTCTACCATCCCAAAAAAACCACTTATGCTAATATTGAATTTGTGGACATCGGTGGAGTTTCTCCGGAGTTACCAGCAAAAGAGAAGGCAGAGATATTCAGTCTTATCCAGGATGCTGAGGCCTTGCTGTTTGTAATCAGATTATTTGAAGACCCGGCGGTTACTGGTGAGACAGATCCTATTGTTCAGATAGAAAATTTAAAATGTGAACTTTTACTCAGGGATTTAGAGGTAGTAGAAAATCGGACAGAGCGATTAAAAAAATCTAAAAAGAAATTGACTCATGAGGAATTAGTGGAAATGGAGATTTTAGAGAAATGTAACCAGGGACTGAGTGATGACTTCTTTCTTTCCAACCTTGAATTCTCTGAAGATGAAGTAAAAAAAATAAGTGGTTTCAGTTTTTATACCCTAAAGCCGATTATTATCGCCTTAAATCTTAGCGAAGAACAATTTAAAACGAAATCATATACCCAAAAAGATAAATTAGACCAGGTTATTCAAGATAGTAATAATATGGCAAGTTTAAATATCTGTGGCAAGATGGAGATGGAAATAAGTGAGCTGGCAGCAGATGAGAGGCAGATGTTTTTAGAAGATTTAGGACTGAAAGAATCGGGAATTGAAAGATTATCACGGGTGTGTTATAAGCACCTGGGGTTGATATCTTTTTTCACCGTGGGTGAAGATGAAGTTAAAGCCTGGACTATTAAAAAAGACACTGTTGCTAAAAAAGCTGCGGGAAAAGTGCATTCCGATATAGAAAGAGGTTTTATCCGGGCAGAGATAGCCAGATATCAGGATTTGGTTGCCCTTGATTCCATGCATGTGGTAAAAGAAAAAGGGCTGCTAAAGATTGAAGGTAAAGATGCTATAATTGAAGACGGAGACATAATTAATTTTCGATTTAATGTTTGAAGAATAAAAAGGGGGCAGTTCTATTTTTTTCTAGTCATTATTTTTAAAAAATGAAAAAAATAGAACTGCCCCCTTTTTATTCGCTATCCTCAATTTTTCTTAACGCACTACTCGATACGCAATACGCGATACGAATAAATAGTTGACAAAAATATTTTTTTATATTAAAATCACTACTAAAGTAATAGTAATAGTAGTAATTAAGCGAGGTGAATTTTATGAGACTCTCTACCAGAGCAAGATACGGTACAAGGTTAATGTTAGAATTAGCCTTAAATTTTAGTAAAGGGACTATCTTTTTAAAGGATATTGCCGAAAAGGAAGAGATTTCCGAAAAATATTTAAGTCACCTGGTTATCCCCCTTAAGGCAAGCGGGCTGATAAGCTCTTCCCGGGGAGCACATGGAGGATATCGGCTAGCCAAATCTCCTTCCCAAATAACTCTCAAAGAGATAGTGCAAACTTTGGAAGGGGGTATAAGTTTTGTGGAATGCGTTAAAAATCCTTCTGTTTGTCCCAGAGTTTCCAAATGTGCGACTCGAGGTATATGGGAGAAATTAGATAAAAAAATTTCCGACGAACTTAACTCAGTTACTTTAGAGGATTTAATGAACTCGCAAAAGGAAATAAACTAATTATTGCTATAGTATTTTACGAATATTAAATAAGCAAAAGAGGTGAAATTTTTATGAAAGTGTTGATTATAGTTTTTGTAATATTATTTATGTTTCCAGTTCTTGCATTTGCAGACACAGAGGGCTGTGGACTTATAGGGGGGTGGAATCAAATGATGAATTTTGGATACGGAGGAGGAATATTTATGATGTTCATGTTTGCAATTGTTATTGGATTAATAATTTATTTTGTTATCTCTAATACAAAATCTAATAGGTATACTGGAGGGGATAGCGAAACTTCCTTAGATATTGCCAAAGAACGATTTGCAAAGGGGGAAATTACCGAAGAAGAATTCGAAAAAATGAAAAAAGCTTTGAAAAGGTAGCTAATTTCTTATACTGAATATAAAATAGTTATAAAAAATTACGAAATAAAAAGATATTTAGGAGAAAATTATGAACCTCTTGTCAGCTATCGGTAATACTCCACTTGTTGAGTTAAATAATCTAAATGGAAATTCAAAGATAAGAATTTTTGGCAAGCTTGAAGGAAGTAATTCTGGCGGTTCAATCAAAGATCGTCCTGCCTATTATATGCTTAAAAAAGCAGAGGAGTCAGGAGAACTTATCAGTGGAAAAACAATACTTGAACCGACTTCGGGCAATACTGGAATTGCTCTGGCAATGATAGGAGCAGCTAAGGGATATAAAGTTAAACTTTGTATGCCCGAATGTATTAGTATGGAAAGACGTCGGATTATTGAAGCCTTTGGTGCTGAAGCAGTGCTTACTCCGGCAAAGGAAGGGACTGATGGTGCCATCAGGAAGGCTCATCAGCTCATTGCCGAAGAGCCGGGCAAATATTATATGCCCAATCAATTCGAAAATGAGAATAATGTCCTTGCTCATTATGAGACCACCGGACCGGAAATATTTTCCCAAACCAAGGGAGAAATAGATGTATTTGTAGCATGTATGGGGACCGGAGGAACTCTGATGGGAGTGGCAAAATATTTAAAAGAAAGAAAAACAGAAATTAAAGTTGTAGGAGTTGAACCTACGATAGGACATAAGATACAGGGACTTAAAAATATGCAGGAATCAATTGTTCCTAAAATTTACCACTCAGAAAAATTGGATGAGAAGATTATTATTAAGGATAACCCGGCTTATGAGATGACAAGATTACTTGCTACCAAAGAAGGTATTTTTGTAGGCATGTCAAGTAGTGCTGCAGTAGTAGGAGCCTTGCGTATAGCCAAAAAGATGCACTCTGGAATAATTGTTGTAATTTTACCTGATCGGGGAGACAGATATTTAAGTACTACCTTATTCAGGTCAACATGTGGAAAGTGTCCACCGTAAAATATTGTGTTTTTAAAAAATTAAAGTTTAGTAATCTAAAGGGAAGCAATTATGGCTTTAGACCACAGAAAAAAAATTGAACTTAAGATTTCTGGAATGACTTGTGCAATGTGTGCTGCAACAATTGAGAAGTCATTGATAAATCTGAATGGTGTTATTAGTGCACAAGTGAATCTTGGAAATGAGAGTGTTGCAATAGAATATGACTTTTTAAAGCTAAAGTTTACTGATTTAGACAAAGTTATAAGAGAAGCAGGTTACCAAATAATAAACGAAAAAGTCGTTTTAAAAATTGGAGGTATGACTTGTGCTTCTTGCGTAAAAACAATCGAAAATTCTCTCCTAAGATTGGATGGAACCGTAGAGGTTAATATTGATCTTGCTGGTGAAAAAGCACTTGTTATTTATAATCCAAATATTGTAACCCAAGCCGATATAAAAAGAACCATTGAAGAAACTGGATACCAATTTTTAGGAGTTGAAGGAGAAGAAACAAAAGATTTTGAAAAAATTACCAGAGAAAAAGATTTAAAAGTAAAACGTAACCAAATTATTGTAGGATTTGCTACCGGTATTCTTTTAATGATTCTTATGTATGTTCCAATTAATTTACCTTTTCCGGTGGCCTACCTTATGTTATTTATTTCAACACCTACTTTTATTTATATAAGTCATCCTATTTTTACTGCTGCTTATCGTTCTTTAAAAAATAATAGTTTAAATATGGATGTAATGTACTCTATGGGGATAGGAGTTGCTTTTATAGCAAGTCTTTTGGCTACTTTTAATTTTATACTTTCCAGTAAATTTTTATTTTATGAAACAGCAGTCTTTTTAGCTACATTCCTTACAATGGGGCGATATTTGGAAGCAAAGGCAAAAGGGAAGACTTCAGAAGCTATTAAAAAATTAATGGGCTTACAACCAAAAACCGCTGGTGTTTTAAAACCAAAGAATATTGATATAGAAATTCTTTATTTTAGAGATTGTCCCAACTATAGTAAATCAATAGAACAGATAAAAAATGCTCTAAAGGAGTTGAATATCTCTGTCCCACTCAAGCTAACAGAAGTGACTAAAGAAAATTTTAAAGATTATTCCTTTTACGGGTCACCAACTATTTTAGTTAATAAAAGAGATATAGAAGGAAGGATTAGTAAATTATTTGGCTGCAGAATTTATAATTATAACAATAAAAATTTTGGATATCCACCCAAAAACATATTGATTAATAAATTACTCTCAGTTTTCGAAGAACAGGAAATATCTATAGAAAAGGTGGCATTAAATGATATATTAATAGTTAAACCGGGAGAAAAAATTCCCGTAGATGGGGAAGTTATCGATGGCGAGAGCTATGTGGACGAATCTATGATTACAGGAGAGTCCATCCCATCATTGAAAGAAAAAGGTGACAAGGTAGTGGGAGGAACTATTAATAAAAATGGTGTAATAAAATTTAAAGCAACTAAAATAGGAAAAGATACCATGCTATCTCAAATCATAAAACTTATAGAAGAAGCTCAGAGCTCAAAGCCGCCTATTCAAAGAATTGCAGATAAAGCAGTAAATTATTTTATTCCTATAGTATTAGCAATTGCTATTTTATCCTTTGTGGCATGGTATTTAATCCTGGATAATAGTTTTCTTTTCGCGTTAACTAATTTAATTTCAGTTCTGGTTGTAGCTTGCCCGTGTGCACTTGGCCTGGCTACTCCTACTGCTGTGACGGTAGGAGTAGGCCGGGGAGCTGAACTTGGTGTTCTTATTAAAAATGGAGAAGCTCTGGAAAGGTCGGAAAAATTAACTACTATAATATTTGATAAAACCGGAACTCTTACTAAAGGAAAACCGGAAGTTACCGATATAATCGGTATTGGGATTGAAAATAGAACACTACTAAAGTTCACCGCAAGCGTGGAAAAAAATTCTAAACACCCTCTTGCAGAGGCAATCGTAAAAAAATCAGTTGAGAACGAGATTAATCTTCTCGGCAGTGAAAATTTTAACACTTTTAGAGGGAAAGGTGTAACAGCAAAGGTAGAAGGAAAAGAAGTACTTATAGGAAACAGGATCCTTTTAAAAGAGAAAAATGTATCATTACCTGAAAGTGTTGAAAAAAATATTTTTCGACTTGAAAACGAAGGAAAAACAGTAACGTTGATTGCTTTTAATAACAAGATGGTGGGTATAATAGCTATTACCGATACATTAAAAGAAACAACCAAAGATGCAATTAAAGAATTTAAAGATATGAAATTTAATATTTTCATGATTACCGGTGATAATATAAGAACTGCTAAGGCAATTGCCAAACAAGTTGGAATTGAAAATGTATTAGCGGAAGTATTGCCTCAAGATAAGGCAAGGGAAGTAAAAGAACTTCAAGAAAAAGGGGAAGTAGTTGCCTTTGTGGGTGATGGGATTAATGATGCACCAGCCCTTGCTCAGGCAGATGTGGGCATTGCTATAGGCAGCGGTACAGATGTAGCAATAGAAAGCGGTGATATAGTACTTATAAAAGATAATCTTTTAGATGCAGTAGCAGCTATACAACTAAGTAAAAAAGTAATATCGAGAATTAAGCAAAATATATTTTGGGCTTTTGCTTATAATACTGCTCTTATTCCGATAGCGGCAGGGATATTATACCCTTTTTTCGGAATTACTTTTAGACCTGAATTTGCAGGTTTGGCTATGGCTATGAGCTCTGTAACCGTGGTAAGTCTTTCTTTGATGTTAAAAAAATATGTTCCGCCGGTAAAGAAAATTACAGCATAAAAAGGAGGTGACCAATATGGCTATCGATCTGGTATGCAAGATGGAAGTAAATAAATTGACAGCAAAATTTAAAAGCGTATACAATGATAAAATTTTATATTTTTGTTCTGCAGGATGTAAAAAAGAGTTTGATGATAATCCTGAAAAATATATTAAGAAACCTAATAAACATCAACCGCCAATGCAAGGAGTCTGTTAGTTCGAAATTAGTACGAAAAAAATATATTTGATTTGGGAAAATAAAATTAATTACCGCATAAGAACTTCTAATTCGGGATAAATAATAAATTAACAAATGGGATAGTGTTTTTTTAAATTTATTCACTACCTATTGAATAGTATAAGTAGTAAATCATAGGTAATTTTTTCAAGATCATTTATGATACCTAAATATGGATTAAGATAAGTGTTATGATTATTTTTATAGAAAAAGGAGAAAAGATGAGAAAAGCAAAGAACATTAAATTAATTGGTGTATTACTAATTATCATATTAATTATATTGGGAATTTCAGGTTGCACTGGTAATAGCAGCGAAAACAGAGAGAAATATGGTGTTGATATTACCGAAAAAGGAGTCGTCAATACAAAAGACATTCTTGCTAACCCAGATAAATATCTTGGTCAAACACTCAGATTGGAGGGTAAGATTGTTCGAGAGTGTCCTTCAGGATGCTGGTTCTATTTAGAAGATGAGACTGGCACAATTTATGTAGATATTAATCCTTCAGGACTTAGTATTCCTCCGAAGGTAGGGAAAAAAGTAGTTGTGGAAGGCGTGCCGGAGAATAAAAATGGGAGAATAAGTATTATTAGGAAAGGGGTTGAATTTTAATGAAATTCCTTATTTTAGCTTACAAAAATTTGAAACGGAGAAAATTTCGTTCCTTTTTAACCATTGGTGGAGTAGCAGTAGCAGTAGCAGTTTTAGTTAGTCTTTTAGGTTTTAATGCCGGGTATCAAGAGGCATTAACCTCTGATGTTGATAAGATGGGATATCAAATTGTAGTAACTGCCAAAGGCTGTCCTTATGAGGCAGCAACCATGATACTTAATGGAGAAGCAGGTCTTAGATTTATAGATGAGGATATTTATAAACAAATAACCAGTGATCCTGATATTGATAAAATTACACCCCTTCTTGCTCAGTTAGCTTATGACCTAGAAAAAATGGATGGCAAAGGTGGTTTTACTAATTATTTAGGAATCGAAAAAAGTTACATTGAACTTAAGCCAAATGTTGGTTTTAAATCCGGAGGATGGTTTTCAGGAGAAAATACCGATGAGGCAATTTTAGGATACGATGCAGCAGAATCTGAACAAAAATCAGTTGGTGATAAAATATCCATACCCGGAAAAGATATTACATTTACCATAGTCGGAGTTTTTAACAGGACAGCTACTCAGGAAGATGGAGTAATATTTTTGCCTTTAAAAACAACTCAAAGAATATTTGATGTAGAAGGAAAATTGACAGGCATCGGCATTAAACTGAAACAAATAGAAAAGATTTCAGAATTTGAAGAGAGACTTTACCCAATTGCCAGCATTCAGGTAATAAGCATGAGCCAGGTTAAAGGGACAATTTTAAATCTGGTAAATTCAGCTAAGGTTTTGATTATGTCTGTGGCCTTTATCGCAATATTTGTAGCTATTCTTGGGGTTATTAATACTATATTAATGAGCGTCTTTGAGCGAACACAAGAAATAGGTATTATGAAAGCAATAGGAGCCTCAAAATTAGATATATTTAAACTCATTTGGATAGAAACTCTTATTGTTTGTACTTTAGGCGGTATTTTTGGTTCAATTATTGCGATTATTGGTGGAAATTTGGTAGAACTTTTAGTAAGAGAAGTAATGCCTTATGCCCCGAGTGGTAAATTGCTCTTAATTACTCCTGATCTTTTAGCTTATTCTTTCTTGGGAGTAATCATTGTAGGTATAATTTCCGGATTGCTTCCGGCATTAAAGGCAGCTTCAATGAGACCCATAGAAGTAATAAGGAGTGGAGAATAATGAGAGAACATGCTTTAATAGCCGATAAACTCAAAAAAGTATATTCCTCGACTTCCCAAAAAATAGTTGCCTTGAAGGAGAATGATCTTAAAATAGAAAAAGGTGAATTTGTTACTATAATGGGACCATCGGGAGCTGGAAAGACTACCTTCTTAAATTTAATTGGATGTTTAGATAAGCCCACCTCGGGCAAATTAAATGTTTTAGGATGTGACCCTATGGAATTTAACGAAGAACAGCTTAGCATTATTCGAGGTGAGAAAATTGGATTTGTGTTTGAGGATTTTTTCTTAATTTCCTCATTGAATGCATTAGAAAATGTTCAACTACCTCTGATTTTTGCCAGAAATTATAAAAATAATAATAAGCCAAGAGATCTCTTGAAAAGAGTAGGATTAAGTCATAGGTTAACTCATTTCCCTAATGAGCTAAGCGGAGGAGAATTACAGCGAGTAGCAGTGGCCAGAGCTTTGGCTAATAATCCTGAGGTTCTTCTTGCGGATGAGCCAACAGGTAATTTAGATACCAAGAATGCACAAGAACTTTTTAGTCTTTTTCGAAACCTCAATAGGGAAGAGGGTTTAACTATTGTAGTTGCCACCCATAACGTTAAATTAGGTTATTCAGCAGACAGAGTTATTCACTTGAATGATGGAAAAATAGAAAAAGACGAAAGGTTGGCAAAACAAGATGGAAGATAAAGTAATTCTGGAAGCAGAAAATTTAAAAAAATACTATAGACGTGGTTCTGAAGTTGTTAAGGCACTCGATGGAGTGGATTTAGAAATTAAAGGTGGAGAAATTGTATCAATTGTTGGTCCTTCTGGTTCAGGAAAAACCACTTTAATGAACCTGATTGGTTGTCTTGATAAGGCTACATCAGGGAGTTTAAAGATTGACGATAATAATGTTGCTTCTCTTGAGGAGATTAATTTGGTAAAAATCAGAAGGGAGAATATCGGTTTTGTTTTCCAGAGATTTTACTTAATTCCGACTTTAACTGTTAGGGAAAATTTAGAATTACCTTTAATTTTTGCCAAGAAGAGTATCAATGTGAAAAAATTATCAGTATTGTTGAAAGAAGTAGGACTTATAGGGAAAGAGAGAATTCAGATAAAATATTTATCCGGGGGGGACAAACAACGGACCGGTATCGCCCGAGCTTTGGTTAATGATCCCAAGATACTTATTGCTGATGAACCTACGGGTAAATTAGAATCTAAAGTCAGTTTACAAATTTTTGAGCTTTTTGAAAGATTAAGCGAAAAAGGTCTGGCTATATTTATTGCTACCCATGATTTGGAACTAGCCCAGGCCACTCAAAGGATAATCCATCTCCAGGATGGGAAGATTGTTCCAAAGGAGAAATCTGATCTATATTATTGATAAAAATTTATCTCAAAAAAGATAAATAAAAAGGAGAAAGTCATGCCCGTTAAAAATATAATAATTTTTTTTCTGATAGGAGTTATAGTTATATTGGGAGGTATTTTGGTATTTAGTACTACCCAAAACAATTCTTCTAATACTATCCAGAATAATGCCGGACCTCAACCAAGGATTCTAGTTTTAGAAGAAGAATGGGATTTTGGAAAGGTTACCCAAGGCGAAAAGCCCACCCATATTTTTATTGTAAAAAATGGGGGAGAAGGTGATTTAATTATTGATGGGTTAAAAGAATCTTGTGCTTGTATAGAGGCTTCAATTTCAACTACTCTCATTCAACCGGGAGAATCAGCTGAACTTAAAGTTTCCTATGATACTACTGATTATGTGGAAAAAGATGAAAAACATGTCCATATTTATTCAAATGACCCTCAGGTTCCAGATAAAAGAATTAATTTATATGTTTATGTTGAAATAGGAGAGCTTAAAGGACCTTATTTACAGGATTAAATTAAGAGAGATTGTTAGTGTAAACTTTAGTGGGGTAGTTAGAAGAAGATTAGAGAAAAAAAAGAATAGATTACATTTTTTATTTATTTAGTTTGTGATAAAATATAAATATGTCTAAGAGTAAAAAAAGAGAGAAGGAGAAAATAGAAGATTATAGCAACATTTGAAGATTTTCAAAAAATTGATATTAGGGTTGGCAGAATAATTGAAGTTTTAGATTTTAAAGAAGCCAGGAATCCCTCCTATAAAATAAAGATTGATTTTGGAGAATTAGGTATAAAGTTCTCTTCTGCTCAGATAACAAAATTATACTCTAAAGAAAACTTGCTTGACCGACAGATTGTGGCGGTAGTTAATTTTCCTCCCAAAAGGATAGCCGGATTTAAATCAGAAGTTTTAATTTTAGGAGTAATGAAAGAGGATGGAGAAGTTATTCTGCTTCAAACGGAGCGGGAAGCTCCCTTAGGCTATAAAATAGGATAGAATAAGTTGAAAAACTTCAAAATTAAAGGGAATTTAAATGGAGAATAGAATTGATAATGAAAAAGTCAATCGAATAGCAGAATTGATCAAAGAATCTAAATATACAGTTATTTTAACCGGAGCGGGGGTAAGCACCGGGTCGGGAATAGCAGATTTCAGGACCCCTGGTAAAGGCATCTGGGAGAAGGTAGACCCCTTTAAAGTTACCTCTATAACAGCATTTGAGGAAAACCCACAACGTTTTTATCATTTTTATCGGCCCCGTATTGAGATGCTATCTCGAGTTTCTCCCAATCCTGCGCACAAGGCTATTGCCCGATTGGAAGAGATGGATTATGTAAAATATCTTATCACTCAAAATATCGATAATCTCCACCAGAGGGCAGGTTCGAAGAAAATTATCGAAGTTCATGGAACTTTAAGGGAAGCTGTATGCCAAAGATGTAAGAAGATCATATCTTCGGAATTATTGATAGAAAAGCTAAACATAATTAAAGAGAAAGTCCCCTATTGTGAATGTGGTGGAGTATTTAAGCCAAATGTAGTCCTGTTTGGAGAAATGCTTCCCAACCTGGACAATGCTGTCTATGAGTCTATGCGGGCAGATTTAATGATAACTATTGGTTCATCTCTTCAGGTTAGCCCGGTGAATATGTTACCACAATATTGTTTGGATAGAGGAGGTAAATTGATTATTATTAATTTTATGTCTACCCATTTGGACTATTTAGCGGAAGTGATAGTCAAAGAAGATGTCTGTAATTTTTTACCGGCAGTTGTAGAAAATTTGAAAAGAAAGTAGTCAGAATTGAAGTTAGAACTGCCCCTTTTTTATATATATTTTTATAAAAAATTTGACAAAATTGCTGAAAGGGGTAAAATATAATAGGAAAGTAAATATAAATGGCTGGTCCTTCTTACTTAAAAGAGATGCTAAAAACAATCCATTAGTCCTCTGAAAACAGAGATTGTTTATGAGGGATCTCTTGTGTTTTAATAATGTTATCGTTAAAGAGGTTGGAATCACTATTTTGTTTCTACCTCCTATAAGAAACGTTATTGGACTAAAGAGAAATAATAACGAAAAGGAGGTAGGAAATATGGAAGGTAGTAAATTATACGTAGGAAATCTTAAGTATTCTGTAACTAATGATCAACTAACAGAAGTGTTCTCCGCTTACGGTGAAGTTAAGAGCGTCAACATCATCGAAGGAAAAGGCTTTGGATTTGTAGAAATGTCTTCTCCACAAGAAGCTGAAAAAGCCAAAGATGCTTTAAATAATACCGATTTCGATGGTCGTCCTTTAAAGATTGACGAAGCCCGTCCACCAAGACCAAAAAGCGAATATCGCAGATACTAATTTAGTATTTTACAGTTAATATATATAAAAAAAATGGGACCAGCCATTTTAAATACATTTAAAAAATAGAATAATATAATAGGGGAGCTTGTTAAGGCTGAGAGTGTTTTTAGTAAACAGACCCTTAAAACCTGATCTGGGTAATACCAGCGGAGGGAATTAAAACATAATGTTTTGATTACACCGTAGATTTTGATTAAAAGATCAGGTCTGCGGTTTTTTTATTTTGAATAAATTATTTTAAAAGAAAGGGAGATTAATAATGAAAAGAAATCAAATAAGGATTATGACAGAGATTAGTATGGCGGTGGCATTGGCTGCTATTTTAAATTTTCTTCCTTTGTGGAGGATGCCTCAGGGAGGGTCACTTAGCCTCGAAATGCTGCCGATTTTAATTATAGCTTTGCGCTGGGGAGCTGGCCCGGGGATGATGGCTGGAGCAGTATATGGTTTAGTTCAATTAGCACTTGGCCCCTTCATTATCCATCCGGCACAATTGGTACTAGATTATCCTTTAGCTTATATGTTGGTCGGATTAGCAGGAATATTCTCAAACAAGATTAGCTTAAAGACAAAGAGTGGTACATATGGTTGGCTATTGTTAGCTGTTTTTACTGGTGGACTGGGAAGGTTTATCAGTCACTTCCTTTCTGGGGTTATATTTTTTGCTCAATACGCTCCGGAAGGTCAAAGTCCATGGATATATTCAGCTATATATAATATTAGTTACCTTTTGCCATCACTGTTGCTAAGTTATATAATTATAATACCATTAATAAAGATTCTGGTAATTAGTGAGAGTGAAAATCAAAAATAAGAGGGTAATTTATGTCAACGAATAAAGCGGTTGTTGCCTTAAATGGAGAATTAAAAGGCGATAGGGAAGAATATAAAAAACTAATTAGAGAGAAAGATATATTCTTTGTTGCAGCTGATGGCGGAGCCTTGTTATTAGAGAGCATAGGCTTTTTACCCGATGTGATTATAGGTGATCTTGATTCGCTTACCGAGGCACAATATCAACGTTATGAAAAAATGGGAGCTAAGATCATAAAATACCCTGTTGAAAAAGATGAAACTGATGGTGAATTGGCACTCCAATATTGTCGGGAAAGAGGCTTTAATAATATTATTATCATCGGCTTTGCGGGGGGGCGATTAGATCAGCAGTTAGCCAATATTTTTCTCCTGGAATATGCTTTTAGAAATGGCATAACGGCATTTATTAAGGAACCAGGTCTGGAAATGGGGATAATAGAAAAAGAAAAGGTTTTTTTTCAAAAAATAGGTGCCGGGCTTTCTTTGATTCCCTTAGATGAAAAAGTTAGCGGAGTTACTATTACGGGTTGTAAATATTTACTCGAAGCAGGAAAACTATTAAGATATAAAACCAGGGGAATCAGTAATATAATTGAGCAGGAAAAAGCTGTTATTACCGTTAAGAAAGGTTTATTATTGTATGTTCTGGATCAGTTTAGATAACTCATGACCCCAGACTCCTTAGTCATTTAGTTCACTTGTAATTTTCTTTCTAATTACCTCTACTAAAGCTTACACTAATAATAAAATGTAAAACAAAAATGTTTGTAAATAAAAAAAAATAAATGTAAAATATTAAATATCAATATTTAGAAGAGAAGGAGGAATTTTTAAATTGTTTAATAAAATCGCTAATATAGTAAGAGGATTGGCTGTAGATATGGTAGAGAAGGCTAATTCTGGTCACCCGGGATTACCTTTGGGTTGTGCAGAAATTGGAGCAGTACTCTTTGGAAATGTATTAAAATATGATCCTTCTGTCCCGGATTGGCCGGATCGAGACCGTTTTGTGCTATCTGCCGGGCATGGTTCAGCCTGGCTATATTCTCTGTTATATCTTTCGGGATACGAGCTTTCACTTGAGGATTTAAAAGAATTCAGACAGCTTAATTCTAAAACTCCCGGTCATCCTGAATATGGAGAAACGCCCGGGGTGGAAGTTTCTACCGGACCATTAGGACAAGGTTTTGCCAATGCTGTGGGGATGGCTTTGGCGGAAAGAATGTTGGCAGCCAGGTTTAACACCGAAGGTTATAAGATGGTTGACCATTATACTTATACCCTTCTAGGTGATGGCTGTATGATGGAGGGGATTACTTCTGAAGCTGCATCACTAGCCGGACATTTAGGTTTGGGAAAATTAATCGCTATCTATGATGATAATGGTATCTCCCTTGCCGGAGAGACCAAAGTAAGTTTTACTGAATCGGTAGCCGATAGATTTAGGGCTTATCATTGGAAAGTCATTGATCATATTAATGGACATAGTATCGAAGAATTTAAAGCAGCTATTATTAAAGCCAAAGAAACTGAAGATAAACCTATTCTGATTATAGCTAAAACCCATATTGGGTATGGTGCTCCCACCAAGCAGGATTCTTGTAACAGTCATGGCGCGCCTTTAGGCAAAGAAGAAGTCATAGGTTTAAAGAAAAATTTAGGGCTACCTCTAGAGGAGAAATTTTACGTTTCTTCTGAGGTCAAAGAATTTTTTGAAGAAAGAAAAAAGCAACTGACCAAAAAAAGAGAAGAATGGGAAAGTAAGTTCAACCAATGGACTCAAAAATATCCCGAGCTCAAAGAAGAATGGGACAAAGCATTAAATTTAATTATTCCTCAAGATTTAGAACTGGAAAGTTTAGAAATAAAATCTCCGATAGCTACCCGAGTAGCATCATCGATAATCTTAAATAAACTTGCTGATGAAATTCCTTATCTTATCGGAGGTTCAGCTGATTTATGCCCTTCTACCAAAACATATCTTAACAACTATGGAGAAGTTCAAAAAAACAGCTTTAAAGGCAGAAACCTTAAGTTTGGCGTTAGAGAACATGCTATGGGAGCTATGGTTAATGGGATAGCAGCCCACAAAGGATTCAGAGCATATTGTTCCACTTTCTTTGTTTTTTCTGATTATATGCGTCCGGCTATCAGAATGGCTGCCCTAATGGGACTCCCGGTAATCTATATTTTTACTCATGATTCTTTCATGGTGGGAGAAGATGGCCCTACGCATCAACCGGTGGAGCAGCTTGAATCTTTAAGGATGATACCTAATTTAAAAGTCATCAGACCTGCGGACGAAGAAGAGACCAAATTAGCCTGGAAGGAAGTTTTAAAAAGAACGGAAAGTCCAACTGCCCTGGTTTTATCCCGACAGAATTTACCTCATCTGGAAAAATACAGTGGTGTAAAAGAATTTCCCCAGGGCGGTTATATAATCTCCCATAAAGAAAAAGAAGCACCCCAGGTAGTATTAATGGCCAGCGGAAGTGAAGTTTCCATAGCCGTAAAGGTAAATCTTATCTTAAAGGTGAACGATATTACCAGCCGTGTAGTATCTATTCCGGACAGGGAAGAATTTTTAAGACAGGAGAAAAAATATATTGAAGAAACCCTGGGACCCAAAGACGCACTTCGGGTTGTCATTGAAGCCAATACCGGCCAGGGCTGGTATCAGTTATTAAACGACTCTTATTATACCGTATTTATGAAGTCTTTTGGCAAAAGTGCACCGGGTCAGCAATTAGCTGAATATTTTGGTTTTAATCCTGAGAAAATTGCCCAAAAAATCATTCAACTTTGTCAGGAGACTGTCCTTTGACAAATTCTGTTCCTGTGAATACAGGAGTCATTTTTAATATTCAAAGATATTCGATTCATGATGGACCGGGAATTCGAACCACAGTCTTTCTAAAAGGATGTCCGCTTAATTGTTGGTGGTGTCAAAATCCGGAAAGCCAATTAAGCGGGCAGGAAATGATATTTTGGGAAGATAGATGTATTAGCTGTGGAGCATGTTCTACTATCTGTCCTTCTGGCGCTATTCAGATGAAAGATGGTATTCCGGTTACTGAAAAAGAGAAATGTATTCTTTGCGGAAAGTGTATAGAAAAATGCCCGACTTTAGCCCGGGAAATGATAGGGGAAAAACTAACCACTGAAGAAGTTATAAAAGAAATAGAGAAAGATTTGATATTTTATGAAGAATCCAGCGGGGGAGTGACCTTCTCCGGTGGAGAACCCTTGGGGCAATCTGAATTTTTAGAGGCTCTCCTTATTTGCTGCCAAAAAAAGAAAATCCATACCGCAGTCGATACTTCCGGATACATTTCCTGGGAAATTTTAAGTAAAATAAGTTCTAAAGTAGATTTATTTTTATATGACCTTAAGATAATGGATAGCGAAAGGCATAAAAAATATACCGGGATATCTAATGAGATCATTTTAGAAAATTTAAAGAAACTCTCTTCAGTGCACCATAATATCTTTGTTCGTTTTCCGCTTATCCCCGGTATAAATGATGATTATCAAAACATCAAGGAAACGGGAGAATTTTTATCTTCCTTAAAGATTTCTCAGGTGAATATTCTTCCTTACCACTATATCGGCATAGATAAATATAGAAGATTGGGAAGGACTTATCATTTAGCAGCCACACAAAAACCTCCTTCGGAAGAAAAATTATCCGAGGTATCTGCGATTTTAAGTAAGTTTAATCTGAACGTAAAATTAAGAGGTTAATACCCCCAGGCAACTCTTGCTTTCCCTGAACTATATTGTTACACTCTGGAAGATACAAAATTTAAATGTACCTGCTTCGTTACAATAACGAAAAGCTTGACAAAATAGCCATAATTCGTTACAATAACGAAAGATGAAAGGATGAAAAATGGGTGATTTTCAGAAACATTTTGAATTAACAAAAGAGAAATTTAAAGCAACAATAACTGCCTATCACAACAAGCAGAGCAGACATAAATAATCAAATGAAAATTTTCCTAGTGAAATAAACAAAGCAATGCGTAAGATATGGTTTGCTTATGGGGATTTGGGTTACGACGGAATCAATGGCGAAAGAGCCAAGGCGGTAACAGATAATCTAAAAATAATAATTGAGTTTTTTGAAAAAAGATTTGGAGAGAAAATTAATGAAGAGAATGCTTAAAAAGATAGCAAAAGAGCTTTCCAAAATTGAAGATGTAAAAGCTATTATCCTTTATGGTAGTCTTGCCAGAGGAGAATTTACTTCGAGGTCAGACGTTGACTTGCTAATACTTACAACCGAGCATAAGACCCAGAAAGAGATACACGATAAAGTAATAGAGCTTGAATCCAAAATAGGCAGAAATATCCAGCCAACCATAAGAACTATAGCTGAATTACAGAAAACAGATACTGGTTTACTGCAGAACATCTTTCAGGAAGGAAAGATTCTCTATTTGAGAGAGCCATCCGATATACCATCCGCTATATTACTGCAACAAAAACCTTATCTGATTTATTCTTTCCAGATAAGCAGCTTACTTCAAAAAGAAAAGGTAAGATTTAACAGGCAACTTTACGAACAGACAAGAGAAGGATACAAGTATAAAGGTTTATTGCAGGAGATAGGCGGCCAGAAACTTTCCGCAGGTTGTGTAATGATGCCTTATGAACAAAAGGATAAGATTGAGAAATTTTTTAAGAAATTTAAAGTGAAATTTGAACAGTTGAAGGTGTGGAAATAGTATACAGCGTATTAAGCTTGAGGGCCTGGAAGGTGTTACAAGAGGCAGGAGTAATATTTAGAAAATATTAACACTATCTATTTACTTTTTTAGAGATAGATATAAAAGGAGGCTAAAAAATGGGCATTAAAATGACAAAACATGACATTGGTGCTGAAATTATTTCCATTTTGACGAAAGGGATGTATTTTGATCCTCGTGATGCACTACGAGAATATGTTCAAAATGCAATAGATGCTAATGCGCAGAATATAGAAATAAAGATTCGTGGAAATTCAATTGTAGTTGAAGACGATGGTTGCGGTATGGATGAAGAAACAATGAGAAAAGCAGTCAGAATAGGTATTTCTGATAAAAATCCTAATGTAGATGTAGGTTTTAGAGGTATTGGGATATATAGTTCTTTCCATCTCTGTGATAATTTATGCATTTATTCAAGATCAAAAACTGATAATACACCATATCTTTTGAGTTTCGATTTTAAGAAAATGCGGGAAATTTTGCATCAACAACAAATAGCACGTTTGAAAGGTGATTTGACAGGTGACCAATTGATAGACTTGCAATCACTTATAGAAAAACATATAGAGTTTAAAATTCTTGATACAAACAAATTTCCTAAAGTAGGAACAAGAGTTGAAATGATAAATTTAGACCCTAATTTTTTTAAGTCGCTTACTAAGTTTGATGAAGTTGCAGAATATTTGCGACAAGTTGTACCACTTCACTTTCATCCAGAAAAATTCAAATGGTCTAAAAAAATAGAGAATAAAATATCTGAAATCTGTAGAGAATATAAAGAAGAAGTTAAATTAGTTAATTTAACTCTACAAGTTAATACACAGATTGAGAAGCTTTATAGACCGTATACTGATGAGTGTTTTATTGGAGAACCGATAGAACCTCATTTTGAAGAAGTGAAAACCGATGGATATTTCTTCGGTGTGGCTTGGGGATGTTTAAACCCAGTTCGGAAAAAGATAAGTGATAGAGAACTAAGAGGATTCTTGATCAAGAAGCAAGGGTTTGCCATAGGCAAAAGAATTAATATTGCTAAGTATTTTAGGAGGACAACATATTTTGACCGATATATCGGCGAGATTATGGTAGTGCATCATGAGCTCTTGCCAAATGCGGCCCGTACAGATTTTGAAATTTCATCTTTAAGAGTCTTATTTTACGAATCATTAAGCGGTATAGCAACAAAATATAATGATATAGCTGATAAATATCAAGAATATACAAAAGGTGATGAACAATTAGATGAATCGATAAATAAGCTTAAGGAAATTGAGGCAAATATTTCCTTTTACGCTGAAAACACTGAGCAGTTAGTAAATATTATAATGGATGTTCGAAAGATTCATGACCTAATAAAAGGACGGTTAGGAAGAAAAGTACTAAGGGAAGAAAGAACAGCGGAAGCCAGAGATGTGGTGAATTCTGCCAGAGCTCTTGAAAGAGAAATTCAAAGATTTATTAACCAAGCCAGAGAAGATGGTAAAGTTAAACGTAAAGGCAAGACACCAGAAGTTAAATCAATTGAGCGAATTAAAAAATTACCGGAAGTAAAAGGTAAAGAATTATTCGAGAACCCCCCAGAGAATCTAGTGGAGATTTTCGATATTTTAGATATCTCTGTTTCCAAACAAGTTAAAGCAATATTAGAACTTATTGATGAAAAGTTTATACAAGCCTTAGCTAGTAATAAAGCAGAGTATCTTTCAATTTTAAAAAATCTTAAAGACGAAATAGAAGATGTCCTAACTGAGGAATAATTATGGGAGAATTCAAAAACACTATTCAAAAAGAAATAATAAGGACTCAATGGTGCAAGTCGTTAATAAAATTTGTGCACGAAAAATTAAGGTATAAATTGATCTATCTTGGTTTGCCAGGACCACAGGCATTAGACTTATTAGAATGGATTGACTACATAGACCAAGTTATTGCTTTTCAGTGTAGAGAATATCCAAAGCCATCCTCAATAAGTCAATCTCGTAATAAAGTATTAGAGTTAGAAAATAAGCTGAGAGACTTTGAACGTCAAGGTAAATTGACCACTTTCAGTTTATATGATGGCTACATAGAAGAAGTGGCTTTAAGGGGTCGAGATATCAATGGAAATCACCTTAGCCAAAATAATGTGGTAACGATTTATAATTTAGATTTTTGTAATGGGATTACATTTCCATTAGAAGTTAAAGATGATAAAGGAAATATCCAAAAATATTATAAATTTGATGCAATAAGGAGGTTGTTAGAAATTCAACGAGATATTTCCTCTCAGACTATATGTAAAAAATTTATTATGTTTCTGACGGTTCACTCGTCTTTCTGGGAAGAAGAAGCAGAACATTTTATAAGTCAGGCCGAATCAGAGCCTTTAAAGGAATATTTCCTGAAAATTAATTCTTTGTATGGAGCCTCGAAACGGATAAGATTGCTTAAGGCTTATATATTCGATACGGTAAAAAAATACTTTTGTAACTATGACTTTACACCGGAGTTTTTACCTATCATAAATTATGAAGGGGCTGGGTTAAATAGAAGAAACTGGTTACTTCTTTTTACAATTGTTGGTGCAGAAAATAAAGGTATCTCTGGAGCACCATGTTTCCAGAACTCAGGGACTTTCCTAAATCAGAAATTTTTAACGGTGTGTAACAGAACGATTACAATTTCCTTAGATCAAGTAGGCATTACTGAAGTAAATAGTTTCCAAAACTCAGTAGAGGCTTTTAAAAATTCGGAATGCTATAAGCAGTTATGGGCGGAAGGATAAAATGAAAGTATTATTAGTAGAACCTAATTTTCCGATACCCTCTAAAAGTAAAAACCATAGAGACTTTTTGCCAATAGGGTTACTGAAACTTGCGAGTTACCATAGAAAAAGAGGCGATGAAATTGAGTTGGTTAGAGGAAATCAGTATTTTCCAGATTTTTATCCTAACCAAATCAAGATAACCTCTCTTTTTACCTATTGGGCTGATTATGTTTGGGAGAGTGTAAGATTCTATAAAGAAAGTTATCCTAAAGCCAAGGTTATAATTGGTGGTATATATGCTTCTTTAATGCCTAAACATTGTAAAAAATCTGGATGTGATGAGGTCTTTATAGGCGTTGATAAAGAAGCTGAGAAGTGTAAGCCTGCATATGATTTAGTGGATGTGGACTATCAAATAGTTCACACTTCTAGAGGTTGTGTAAGAAGATGCAAGTTCTGCGGCACTTGGAAAATTGAACCTGAATTTACTTACAAGGAAAGCATAAAGGAAGAGATTTGCAGTAATAGAATAATATTTTACGATAATAACCTATTAGCTAATCCATTTATTAAAGATATTCTGAAAGAGTTGATGAATGCCAAGCATAACAACAGAGTTGTTTATTCGGAAAGCCAATGTGGGATAGATGGAAGGCTGCTTACGCCAGAACTTGCAAAATTGTTAAAAAAAGCCAGATTTCACAATCCAAGAATTGCTTGGGACCATGGGTATAATCAGTGCAAGATAATTAAGAAGCAAATTGATATGCTTGTTGATGCTGGTTATCCTGCCAAAGATATTTATGTTTTTATGATTTACAACTACGAACCTGATTATTATGAAATGTTGAAGAAACTTAAGCAATGTAAAAGATGGAATGTTCAAATTGCCGACTGTAGATATCGTCCTCTAAATCAAACCTTTGATAATTATAATCCCAGGGGAAGGCAGACAAATAAAGATTATTATATTCATACTAGATGGACAGATAGACAGATAAAATTATTTAGGAGGAAAGTAAGGCAACAAAATATTATGATAAGGCACGGTTTTGATTTCTATAGCAAGGAGTTAGAGAGATTGGGAGCAAAAAAGGAAAAAGAAAATCTTCTAATTAAAGTTGTTGGTAATCGTATTGCGAATTATGTGTAAATCAGTATAGAAAACTTACTAAATTTTGAGGAGATTGGTTAAGATATGTTAGACATTAAAACTCTTGAAACATGGTTATGGAATGCTGCTTGTAGTATTCGGGGAGCTGTGGATGCTCCAAAATTCAAGGATTACATCCTACCCCTGGTTTTTGTGAAAAGACTTTCTGATGTTTTTGAGGATGAGATTAAAAGACTTTCTGAAGAATTTGGTGATGGGGAAACCGCATTGGAGATTGTTTCAAAAGACCATAATCTGGTGAGATTCTTTATTCCAAAACAGGCAGCCTGGCAACAAATCAGAAAGCAGACAACCAAAATCGGAGAGAAATTGACGGATGCAATTCGCGCGATAGCAAAAGAAAATCCGAAATTACAGGGGGTAATTGACATAGTTGATTTTAATGCCACTGTAAGCGGGCAGAGAATAATAGATGATGGTAAGTTAAGCAGTTTGATAGAGATTATTAGCAGGAACAGGCTTGGCTTAAAAGATGCTGAATCTGACATTCTTGGGAGGGCATATGAATATCTGCTTCGCAAGTTTGCAGAAGGGCAGGGGCAGAGCGCAGGAGAGTTTTACACTCCCAAAGAAGTTGGTTGGATTATGGCTTATATTTTGGATCCCGAGCAAGGTCAAGAGGTTTATGATCCGGCCTGTGGTTCGGGAGGATTACTTGTTAAATCCCAACTTGCCCTTAAGGAAAAAGAGAAGAAGATTTCAAAACCTTTGAGGCTTTACGGACAGGAGCAGAATTACGTTACTTATGCAATGGCAAAGATGAATATGATTATTCACGATATGGAAGGCAACATTGCAATAGGAGATACACTCCGTAACCCAAAATTTCTTGAGGGAAGCGTATTGAAAACCTTTGATTTGGTCGTGGCTAATCCTATGTGGAATCAAGATGGCTATAACAGTGAGTTTTATGAGTCTGATACATTCAATCGCTTTAATAATGGTTACCCACCTGCAAGCTCTGCTGATTGGGGATGGATCCAGCTTATGTTTGCTTCATTAAACAAAAACGGAAAGGCTGCAATAGTTCTGGATACTGGCTCTGTTTCAAGAGGTTCAGGAAACAAAGGAAGTAATAGAGAGAAGGAAATCCGCAAGGCATTCGTAGATAGTGACTGGATAGAGGCAGTTTTGCTTTTGCCCGAAAATCTATTTTATAACACAACTGCACCAGGAATTATCTTAATACTGAACAAAAACAAGCCAAAGGAAAGAAAAGACAGGATTATGTTGATAAATACCTCTTTAGAGTTTGAAAAAGGACGACCTAAGAATTTCATACCAGATGATAAGATTGAAAAAATAGCTAAGGCGTTTCATGATTGGAAGAACATAGACAAATTTACAAAAATAATCAGTAACGAAGAAGTCGGGGGAAACGATTATAATTTAAGCCCTTCAAGATATGTTGGTAATGGTAAGGAAGAAGAATATCGGAATGTTGATGAGATACTTGTTGAGCTGGCAGAACTTGAAGAGGAAAGAGAAAAGACAGACAGAGAGCTTAACGAGATAATGAAAAAGATCACACAAAGAGGATTCTTAAAGGAAGAATGAAAACCAAAGCAATAATAGAAAACGGTTTCAAAGAAACAGAAATCGGATTGATTCCTGAGGATTGGCAAATTAAAGAATTTGAAGAGTGTATCGATAAAGAAAGAATATCAAGAGATATTAAAATTCCTCAAGGAAAATATAAGAAAATGGGTAGATATCCTATTGTTGACCAAGGAGTTAATTTTATTGCAGGTTACACAGATGATAAATCTAAGTTATATTCTGGGTGTTTACCAGTGATTGTCTTTGGAGATCACACAAGAATCTTTAAATTTATCAATTTCTCTTTTTCTTTAGGTGCAGATGGGACAAAATTAATTCAACCCAAAGATTCCTTGAATCCGAAATATTTCTATTATTATTTGTGTAGCTTGGCAATAGAAAGTAAAGGGTATAATAGACACTATAAATATTTGAAAGAGAAATTTATAGCTTTTCCAGAAAAGCCAGAACAACAAAAAATTGCCTTTATTCTCTCAAAAATCCAGCAGGCTATTGAACAACAGAATAGAATAATTGAAATAACAAAAGAATTAAAAAAATCGTTGATCTATAAACTTTTTACTAAAGGTTTGCATGGCGAAGAACAAAAAGAAACCGATATTGGTTTGATGCCGAAGAGTTGGGATGTAAGAAAAATAAATGAATTTGCAAAAATAAAGTATGGAAAACAAAAGCCAAAAATAATAGGTCAAATTCCAGTGGTCGGCTCTAGCAGAATTTACGCATGGTGTGAAAAACCTTTGATTAATTTCCCTACATTAATTGTAGGAAGAAAGGGTAATGCCGGAGCTGTTCATTTATTTTTAGAACCTTGCTGGCCATCCGATACTACTTTTTATCTTGAATGGAAATCAGAAATGGTTACCCCCAAATTTCTTTATTACTATATGTCAATAAATCAACTCTCAGGCGAGCATGCAAAAACAACAATACCAAGCTTACAACGTCAGGATTTGGAAAACTATCGATTTCCTCTCCCTAATATAAGTGAGCAATTGGATATAATAAAGGCAATAGATAAAATAGACAAAAAAATTTCCCAAGCTGAATCCAAAAAACAAACCCTTCAGGATTTATTTAAGACTCTACTTAATCAATTAATGACGGGAAGAATTAGAGTAAATAATTTTGATTTTGAGGTTAAAGAAAATGTCTGAACGGAAAATAGTTCAGGAGCCATTAATAAAATATGCAAGGCAGATTGGCTGGACTTATCTAACCAGAGATGAAGCCGTTGCCTTAAGACAAGGCGAGGCAGGATTATTCTTTTATAATATCCTTAAAGAGCAGTTGATGGATCTAAATAAAGGAATAATCAATAATGAGAAAGCTAATGAAATCATCAAGCGGCTGGGAAATATAAAGAGTTCAATAGAAGGCAATCAGGAAATCCTTCAATATCTCAAAGGCGAGAAATCTGTTTACTATGAGAGGGATAAACGGGAGCTAAATATAAGATTTATTGACTTTGGAAATAACAACAACCAGTTTCATGTAACAGATGAATGGCAATACACCAACGGTAAATTTACCAACAGAGGAGATGTTATATTCCTGATAAATGGTATTCCTGTAATAATTGCAGAGACAAAAAATGCCAACAAGCGGGAAGGAATTGAAGAAGGAATTGCCCAGATAAGACGCTACCATTCTGAAACACCCGAGATGATGGCCTCAAACCAGATATTTGATGTCACGCATCTGCTTGATTTTTATTATGGAGTAACCTGGAATCTTGACAGAAAAGGACTTTTTAACTGGAAGGATGTTGAAAAAAGGAATTTTGAGAAGAAGGTCAAGACTTTCTTCGATAAGGATCGTATATTGCAACTTATAAAGGATTATATTATCTTCTTCCGGAAAAATGACATATTATCCAAAATAATTATGCGTCAGCACCAGACAAAAGCAGTTGAAAAGATAGTTAATAGGGCATTGGAGGAGGAAAAGAAGACAGGACTTATATGGCATACACAAGGTGCAGGTAAAACCTTCACCATGATTGTAGCAGCAGAAAAAATATTGCAGCAGCCAGAATTTGAAAAGCCCACTATTATAATGCTCGTTGACAGGAACGAATTAGAAAGCCAATTATTCGGAAATCTCGATGCCTATGGTTTTAAAGAAGGCAAAGGAATGAAAATAGCAGATTCCAAAAAGGAATTGCGAGAACTTCTCTCTTCAGACTACCGCGGGCTTATAGTTTCAATGATTCACAAATTCGAAGGCATGCCAAAAGATATCAACAAAAGAAATAATATTTTTGTGCTGATAGATGAAGCACACAGAACTACTACCGGCGACCTAGGCAATTACCTTATGGCTGCACTTCCCGATGCAACCTATTTTGGCTTTACCGGCACGCCAATTGACAAGATTCTTTATGGCAAAGGCACGTTCAAGATATTCGGCAAAGAGGATGAAAAAGGATATCTGGATAAGTATTCCATTGCTGAATCAATCGAAGACGGGACAACAGTTCCTTTACACTATACACTTGCCCCAAGCGAGATAAGAGTGCCTAAAGAAATGCTTGAGAAGGAATTTTTTGCATTGATGGAAAAAGAAGGCATTAGTGATGTAGAGGAATTAAACAAATTATTAGATAAGGCAGTAAGTCTGAAGAATTTCCTAAAATCCGAAGACCGTGTTAAGAAAGTTGCTGAGTTTGTAGCTAAGCACTATAAGGAAAATGTTGAACCTATGGGTTATAAGGCATTCCTTGTTAGTGTGGATAGAGAAGCGTGTGCTTTGTATAAAAAAGAACTGGATAAACATCTTCCTTCTGAATATTCCATAGTTGTTTATAGTCAGGCTCAGAATGACGAGCCATTCTTAAAAGAGCATTATTTAAGCGAATATAAAGAGCGGGAATTAAAGGGCAAGATTTTCCCAAACAAGACAAAGATGCCAAAGATACTGATAGTTACTGATAAGCTATTAACAGGATATGATGTCCCCATTCTTTATTGTATGTATTTGGACAAGCCCATGAAGGATCATACTCTTTTGCAAGCCATAGCCAGAGTTAACAGGCCTTATGAGGATGAAGATGGTTTAAAGAAACCTGCGGGATTTGTTCTTGATTTTGTTGGTATATTTGAAAGACTCGAAAAGGCGCTGGCTTTTGATTCAGATGTTGTGGCAAGTGTTATCAAGAACATAGACATATTGAAATCAACTTTTGAAAGCCTGATGAAAGATAAAGCCAGGACATATCTTGAATTGATAGGACATAGATTTGATGATAAAACGGTTGAAAGAGCAATTGAAATTTTTAGTGATAAAGACAAGAGAGAAGATTTTTATAAGTTCTTTAAGCAGCTTGAGATGCTTTATGAGATTATTTCACCGGATAAATTCTTAAGGGATTATATAAATGATTACTGGAGAATTTCTTATCTTTACAGCATTATTAGAAATGCCTTTGCCAAAAGGATTCTTCTGGATAAGGAGTTGATGCGGAAGACCTCTGACCTGGTCAAGAAGCATGTCTATTCAACAGACATTTCCTCCACTCTTCCGATTTATGAAATAAAAGAGGATACTCTTGAGGTATTAAAGAAAAGCGATAAGTCTAATAATGTTAAGATAATTAATTTAAGAAAAAGCATTATTAAGTTTATTGATGATAATCGGGATACCCAGCCATATTTGATCTCCATAGGTGAAAAGGCACAGACTGTTATTGAGCTGTATGATGACAGACGCATTATGACTCTTGAAGCTTTAAAAAGATTAGAAGAAATTATCAGAGAGATTAATCAGGCACACAAGGAGCAGACTGAAAAGAATTTTGATGTTAATACTTTTACGATTTTCTGGTTATTTAAGAAGAGCGGAATTTCAAAGCCAGATACACTGGCAGTAAAGATTAATGGCATATTTGAAGATTATCCCAACTGGAGATTAAACAGTGAGGAGAAGAGAGAGCTAACCACACAGTTGTATAAGATACTACTGAAAGAAGAAAATAAAACAAAGGCTGTTGAACTTGTTGAGAAGATTCTGAAACTGGAGAGAAGATAAATGCCAATGCTTCTAAGTAAAAATAGAGAATGTCTGAACCAATCAGATGAGGCAGAGAAGTTTAAATCAAACATTTTTAAATGGGCAGAGAAACTGGATGTTGAGCCAAAAGAGATACATTTGCGTTATATGAAAAATAAGTGGGCATCATTATCGCAAAATGGGAGATTAACATTTAACACTAAACTTCTTGAAATAGAGAGAGAACTTTGTGATTACGTAATTGTTCATGAACTGCTGCACATGAAAGTCCCTAATCATGGCAAATTATTCAAAAGTCTGATGTTTGCTTTCTTGCCGGATTGGGAGAAATACAGTGAAAGGCTGAAGGTAGATAGGTGAGTAAAGCTTTAAAACCAGATTATCTTGGACATCGCAAGAGAATAAAGGCAAAGTATAAAAGCGGTGGGACAAAAGGATGGCTTGATTACGAGGTGTTGGAATTTGCTTTATCCTTTGCCATTCTCAGAAAAAACACTAAGTCTATTGCAAAGCAGTTGTTGTCTGAATTCAAAACACTCAATGGTGTATTGGATGCTGACAGGAAAGAACTGGAAAAAGTTTGTGGTATTTCCGAACATAGTGCCTTGTTTCTCAATTTTTTAAAAGACATTTCAGTAATTTACCTTGAGAAAGGACTCTATAAAAAAGATTTAGTTTCTTCACCAGATGTTGTCTATGATTATCTGAAAGCTTCTTTAAAAGGAGCAGCTGATGAAGAGTTTAAAGTTATGTTCTTAAACAGCAGAAATCGTCTGCTGGCAGTTGAGACTATACAAAAAGGAACGGTTAATAAATCAGTAGTATATCCCAGAAAAATTGTTGAACGGGCATTACACAATCATGCGACAGGCGTTATTATTTCACACAATCATCCGGGAGAATCCTTAAAGCCATCAGAAGATGATTTCAGTATAACAAAGGCTATAAAAGTTGCCCTCAGAACTGTGGATATTGTTTTATTGGACCATATTATAATCGGCGGGAATGGTTATTTTAGTTTTAAAGAGAATGGGGTCTGCAATGATTTTAAGTAAGTTTAATCTGAACGTAAAGTTAAGAGGTTAGTCTATATGAATGAAAGAATAGAAAAGTTAAGACAGGAAAGCTTAGATACTCAACCTTATATTTCTATCGAGCGAGCAAGTTTAGTAACCGAGGCGTACAAGAGTTATGATGGAACAGTTTCAATTTCCGTTCTTCGCGCCTTAGCTTTTGAACATGTTCTGGAAAATAAAAGTATATGTATTGGTGAAGGAGAGCTAATTGTAGGAGAAAGAGAGGAGCGTCCCCAGGCAACTCCTACCTTTCCGGAATTATGCTGCCATACTCTTGAAGACCTCGAAATGATTAATAATCGAGAGAGATTTTTTAAATAATAAACTTAAAGCACTATATTAATACTTTTGATTTTCATCTAATAGGTTCAGCACTAAAGAGAGGAAAGGGATAGTTATTCACAAAAAGTAAATGGTTTGACTCCGGAAAAATACAAAAGGTTTAGATATATCTACTTCGTTACAATAACGAAAAACTGTTAGTTCACTTTTAAAACATAACTTACAAATTCAAACAAATTCTTTACAAATTTAAAATAATATGATAAAATTACAAACAGGTAAGAGGTCATACCAGCTGATAACACACTACATTTTAAAATTATTATCCTATAGGTAATGTTAAAATGAGCTTTAAAACAATAAAAAGGGAATCTAATTTAGAAGTAATTGTCCAACAGATAAAAGACCAAATAAAAAAGGGTATTTTAAAGCCCGGAGAAAAATTACCATCAGAAAGGAAATTAGCCGATCAATTAGGAGTAAGTAGAGCATCTGTTAGAGAAGCCGTTCAAGCTCTTGCATTTTCAGGTTACCTTGAAATAATTCAAGGTAAAGGAACCTACATTTTAGAGATGGCTACCAGATATGATGAAATCGTTAATTTTTTTTCGGAATTCTCTAATTATTCTTTAGATTATCTCATGGAAGCAAGAATTATGTTAGAAGGTGAGTTTGCACGATTAGCAGCTTTAAATGCAAGCCAGGAAGAAATCGATTTAATTGAAAAGATTTTTAATGAAATTGCTAAATCTAAGAATTTAAATAGTTTTGTCGTTAAAGATTTGGAATTTCATTTAACCATAGCTAAAGCAACCCATAATCCCTTCATGAATGGATTAATGAAAATTATAGGAGAGATGCTATATAAAGAAACTCGGAAAATTATTGAAATATCCAAAGATACCAGGGTAAATACCATTGAAACTACCAGGAATTTGGTTCTAGCGATTAAACAACGAAATGCCGAACAAGCGAAAGAATGGATGAGCAAACATATTAGGAATATTAAAGCATCTTTAGAATAAGACTAATCTCATTAGTGGTGAGCATATTGATTCTTTTTTATAAATAAGAAAGAAAACTATGTTAGTTAAATTTTAAAAGTGGACTATTTAAGAATCAAAAGTGGACTAAATTAAGCTCACTATTTTTAACTTTTTGTATACCTAAAAAATTATCTCTATGCCAGAATCTTACTTCAGATACACCAGATTATTTATTTGGGCTAATCCGAAGTTGTTGGATAAGTTCTTCCGGATAGTTGGTTATTACTTCTTTATCATGAGCTTTTTTCTTTGGCCTTAAAAAATAAAAATTATTTCTTTTTACTCGGTCGATTATGGTAGGCAAAGATACTTTCTGGCTATATTTTTGTTCTAAAAGATCTTTTATGTCACTGTAGTTGTAATACTTAATCGGTACTTCTTTTACTTTGATTAAATCTTTTTCGATCTTTAGTTCTTTTACAATATTTTTCTCGATTAATTGTTATTAAGAAAGATTTTAGTAACCGGAGTAAAAAGTTATCTAAAAATAAAACTTCAGGAAATAAGGAAATATTATTCTGATTAGGAATATATAGAGATAGGGATAAAGAATGAGCATGTTTATCTATTTATGATTATTCCTCCAAAGTATGCCGTATGTAAAGTAATAGAAACTATCAAAAAGAATACCAGCAAATCTCTCAGTAGGAAGTTTGCTTTCTTAAAGAAAGTAATATATTGGGATAGAAAATTGGAACTATTAGAAAAATTAAGAACACGCATTAGTTCTATAGCGTCTATTTTAACCCAACTTAAAGAAAACGACGAAATAGTTGAACATCTAAAAACCATATCAGGTATAGGTGAGTTTTTTGCTATGTTAATTAGGCATGAGATAGATAGAATTGACCGTTTTCCCGCCTTAGATAAATTATGTTCCTATGCTGGGCTGGTGCCTTCTACTTATTCTTCCCCCGGGGGCAAGACCTATCACACATAATCATAAAACAAGGGAATAAATACCTAAGGTAGGCCTTAATTGAAGTAATAATACTAGCAATCAGAAAAGATGCCCAGATAAGAAGCTATTATTATTCGATGAAGGCTAAGAAAGGCTCTAATTCAGCTAAAGTTGCTACCGCCAGAAGGTTATTGAAGATTGTCTATCAGGTTTGGAAGGAGAATAAATTTTACAGAATCGAGTCATTAGGGACCGCTCTGCTTACCACCTAATGTCCCAGCTTATGAGGAGCGTTCTTAAAAAGGGAGGGTCCTCTATCAAACAATTTTTATGATGCGTGCTATAAATAAGCATGAATAGAAGGATGATCAAAGATCTAAAAGATGTGGAGAATAATTATAAAAAGTCAATGTGACCCCATAGAAAATAAAACTTGCATTTGGCTTTCATAGAAGGAGGGAATTTAAACTAAATATGATTTATAAAGTTTTAGGAAAAACAGGATTAAAAGTATCTGTTATCGGCTTTGGTGCTTCTCCTTTAGGGGCAGAATTTGGTTCTATTGTACCGGAAGAGGGCAAACGAGCAGTAGACTAC